>ERZ831773.106-NODE-106-length-119503-cov-10.157993_pt1 | contig 119503 bp, 91 predicted proteins | sample MGYA00519696_ERZ831773 | MGnify/ENA primary metagenome ERZ831773 (study PRJEB31850, sample SAMEA3708720) | human gut metagenome | biome: human gut; feature: human-associated habitat; material: faeces | place: China | collected 2014 ...
TTTAAGGAGATAATTATAGAATTTAATTATAATAAGGAGTTTTTATAGGAATTTTTGAAGTTGTGTTGAATTATATATTAAAGAAATTAAATTTTCGTTTTATTGAAGGAGTTGAGAAAATGAGAATATTAATGTTAGATTTAGACACTTTAAGAGCAGATCATTTAGGTTGCTATGGATATGAAAGAAATACATCTCCTAATATAGATAGTGTTTCAAGGGAGGGTATAACTTTTGATAATTATTATTGTTCAGATGCACCATGTCTTCCTTCAAGGGCTGCACTTATGTCAGGAAGATTTGGAATACATACTGGTGTTGTAAATCATGGAGGAGTTTGTGCTGATTTCAGAATAGATGGGGATAATAGAGGTTTCAATGATAGAATGGCATTTAATAGCCTTCCTATGTTTTTAAGAAGTGAAGGGTTTTATACAGCTTCTATAAGTACTTTTGCTGAGAGACATAGTGCTTGGTGGTTTAATGCTGGGTTTAATGAGCTTCATAACGTAGGTGGATGTGGAGCAGAGTCAGCAGAAGAAGTAACTCCAACTGTCTTAAAATGGATAGAAGATAATTGCGATAAAGATAACTGGTTCCTTCATGTAAACTATTGGGATGCACATACTCCTTATAGAACTCCAGATACTTATGAAAATCCCTTTGAAGGAGATGGTTTAAAGAGATGGATAAGTGAGGAAAGATTTAATGAACATCGTAACAATAAAATTGGACCACATGGAGCTAGAGAAATAGGAATGTATAATAGTGATACATCACCAAGATTTCCAAAACATATGGGAGAAATTAAAAATTATGATGATCTTATAAAATTCTTTGATCAATATGATTCAGGAATAAACTATATGGATTCTCATATTGGACAAATACTCAATTTATTAAAAGATAAGGGATTATACGAAGACCTTGCTATTATAATAACATCAGACCATGGAGAGGCAATAGGTGAATTTGGTATGTATGCAGAGCACGGAACTGCTGATTATGCAACTACTAAAATACCAATGATAATAAAGTGGCCTGGGGCTATGAAAAATTACAGAGATGATGGATTCCATTATAATTTAGATTTAGCACCAACTTTAGCTGAGTTATTTAATAAGGAAAAGAAAGAGTACTGGGATGGTAGAAGCTATGCACAAAGTATTTTAAATGGAGAAGATACAGGAAGAGATTATTTGGTTTTAGGACAATGTGCTCATGTGTGCCAAAGAGCTGTAAGATTTAAAGATTATATTTATATTAGAACTTATCATGATGGATATCACTTATTTCCAAAGGAAATGCTTTTTAATGTAGAGGATGATCCTCACGAAATAAGAAATTTAGCAGAGATAAGAAAAGAACTATGCATGGAAGGAGCGTATCTTCTTCAACAGTGGCATGATGAAATGATGATGAGTAGTGAAAGTGATGTTGATCCCCTTTGGACTGTAATAAGAGAGGGAGGACCATATCATGCTAAAGGTCATTTAAAAGAGTACTGTAAAAGATTAGAGCAAACAGGAAGAGGATGGGCAATTCCAGAACTTAAGAGAAGACATCCAGAGGAATTTAAATAGAAAATAAAAATATAATTATTATTAGGATATATAAAGAAAATTTATTATAAATTTAATAAGCTTAAATATTATGGGTTAGATATATTAAAAAACTTATAAATAGATTTAGAGTTTAAAAAATATAAACAGTCTCAAAGCACTGTATTGAATTGATGAGGTGAAGAAATGAAAGAAAATTATTTTTATCCAGCAAGAATAGATTTTAGTGATGGAAAGTATCAAGTGCATTTTATAGATTTTCCTAATATGATCTTGGCAGAAGAATCGACAAAGGAGGATGCTATTGTTGAGGCTCAGAGGGGGCTTGCATTGGTGATACTTGATTATGAAAATTCGGGAAAAGAGTTACCTGAACCAGACGAATCAGAAACAGGCGTGATATATATTCATGTATGGCTTCCATATTATAGAAATTCAGCCAAAGAAATATATGTCAAAAAGAATGTAACTATACCAAGTAAATTGGATATGGAGGCTAAGGAAAAGAAGTTAAGTTATTCGGCGGCACTTGTTAATCAGTTAAAAAGAGAACTGGGGATTGATGTTGACAGATAAGATTATATAAGTGTTTAAATTTATACTTAAAAATACATTGTCATAGGTGTATATTATGCAAATAGAAGTTATAAATTTGGTATATAAGACCTGTGTATGTGCATAGAAATGAGGATTAGAATGAAAGAAAATTATGTTTATCCGGCAAGGATGGAGTTTGTTGATGGAAATTACAGGGTACGCTTTATAGATTTTCCTGATATGACTTGCGATGAAGAACCAACAAAAAAAGAAGTACTGGAGAGTGCCAGAGAAAGTTTAGTTTTAAAAATACTTGAATCTCTAGATAATGGAGAAGAATTACCAAAGCCTACAGAATCAGAAGAAGATGTGATATATATTCATATATGGCTTCCATATTATAGAAATATTTCAAAAGAGGTATATATTAAGAAAAATGTAACTATACCGCAGTGGCTTGATATTCTTGCTAAAAGGAAGAAAATAAATTATTCAGCAGCACTTGTTAAAGGATTGGAACATGAACTTGAGAAAGATAATGAAAAATAGATTGGGCTGGAAGTTGAAGGTGATGGCATTTTTGAATGAAAGCCAGGAAAAGGGTCAAAGGCTAAAAGTGGCTGGTGTTTTTTGAATGGCAGTCTGTGATGATAGAAAGTTAAAGAAAAACAGGTTTATCTCCGAAGAGATAAACCTGTTTTTCTTTCGATATCCTTGAGCACACCAATAGTAAGATCTTGTCCGTTATGATCGGGTACAGTAATAGGTTTCATACCAATCTTATGGTAACGATGGTGTGAACCAAGTACCCTAACTAAACACCAGCCATCAGCAGTCAAGATTTTATCAATTTTACGAAATGTCATAAGCAACCTCCTTAAAAACAGTTAATGGTTTCTAAATCAGATACTATTACACTGCCGTAAGTTGCTCATTTCGTGCTCTTATTATATATCAGGTAATAAAAAAAATCAATAAGTAAAAAGCTTAAAATGTGTTTTTATAAAATGCTTTAGTAAAAAATATTCTAATAGTCAGGCATTGTATTTTCTGAATTTATAAATCTGTAAATAAACTGTCGGTCGTTGCAATGCACCTTTTGTTAATTTTTATTTCAGAAGTGGAAGTTTGTTATTAAATAAAAAATTTTAAAAAATTTTAAAAAAGGTGTTGACAAGTAATTCAATGCGTACTATAATCTGTATTACAAGTTGAGCGATACGCATTACAATCTTCCTTGGGTGCTGTGAGCAAGCAGTAGAGTAGATTGTCAATATCCGCTTGACTATATATAAAAGGGATAAAGACTTGAGATTATCAAATGATGATAGGGGGTAAAGCTTATGAGATATTTAGAAGTTGCGGGGTGGAAGAAAAACAGTTGTGATGACGGTCCTGGGATAAGAAGTGTGCTTTTTTTACAGGGATGCAGTATGAATTGTCCGGGTTGTCACAATAGGGATATTCAAAAAAGAGGAGAGGGCAGTTTGATGAGCATAGACGAAATTATTTCATTTGTTGAAAGTAGGTGTCACAACAAACGCATTACGATTTCAGGTGGTGAGCCGTTGGAACAGTGGGAGGCATTAGAAAAGCTGCTTATCAGTTTGAAAGAAAAAGGATTTGATATTTGTCTTTATACGGGCTGGGATTTCAGGCAGATACCAGAAAAGGTTTTCAAGCTTGTCGATTATATTAAAACCGGAAATTTTGTTATGGAAAAAAGAAATGTGGATATACACTATGTCGGCTCTGAAAATCAAAAAATGTATCATCTTACGGGTGACGGGGTATGTGAACTTTTGGATCTTAGGCTTAGTGCATAAGTTGTTTATAGACAGTAGTTACTCATCAAATACAAAATAAACTAAAAGCCGTGGAACTTAATCGGATCAGACTATATGAAATGGAGGAAACGCCAATGAATACATCAATCAAAACAAGAGATTTAGCAAACTCAAGAATGAATGCTTCAGGTAAAGTTGTTAAGGCTGGGGAAGACTTTGAAAAGAACAGAATATTATCAGATGTAGTGCCTGAGAAGTATGCACGTTTTCATAGGGAAAGACTTTGTCATATGCATGATCTGGAATTTTATGATACATCTTATAACTGTATTGGGATTAATGTGAAAGATCTGCTTGAAGAAAAACAATACACATTTAAAGCGGCTGTCAGAAAACTTAATCGTGAGATTATTGCACTTACAAATATTCAGGCAGGGGGAATTGGATTTTTAAATTTTGACGCAGATATGGCTGAGTATGTATCGGATGAAACAGTAGCAGACATGACAGATGAGTTGAGGGAGTTACTTTTTGATTTGAATGTATATAGCAGAAAGGGATGCGAGAAGGCATATGTAACCTTTAACTTTGGATTGGATAAGACAGAAAAGGGAAGAAAGGTTTCGTTCGCATTGTTGAAGGCATATTCATTGGGGGATGAGGAGGGCAATCCGTTTGTTTTTCCTAATCTGGTGTTTAAGATGTCTAAGGATGTTAATGTTGCCAAAAGTGCGGTTAATCACGATGTTTATATGGCTGCTTTAAAGTCTACATCAAAAAGAATGGTGCCTACATATTTTAACTGTGATTCTGAGAGCAACAAGGGGGCAGATCCTGAAAAAATAGGAATAATGGGATGCAGGACAAGGGTGGTAGATAATATTTATGGAGAAAAAAGCGGGTTAAAGCGTGGTAATGTTGCTTGTGTTACATTGAATCTGGTTCAGCTTGCGTATGATTCTGTCGGAAATATTGAGCGTTTTATTGGTTTGGTTAAAGAGGCTATGAATGATGCAAAAGATTCATTGTTATACAGATACAAAACACTATTGGCATCAGCAGATTTTTCAGAGGTGTATAAACGCAGGATATATAAGGACTCAGAACATTTGGATGCAGCTCTGGCATTTCGTAATGGAACATTATCTATTGGTTTTATAGGTTTGTGGGATGCACTTGCAATTATTTATGGTAAAAAGTGGAATAAAGTTTCTGATATGGAGAGATATTTAGATGATGCGTTTCATATTGTTTATGTCATGCGCGAGATGACAGATATTTACACAAAAGAAACAAAAATGAATTTTTCTCTTTTAGCATCTGCTGCAGAAAGTGTTTCAGGAAATTTTGCGGCATATGATGCTGAACATAGTGGTAAGGGTATGGAGGTCGCTGAGAAAGGGTATTATTCAAATTCGTTTCATGTTCCGGTAAATGTTGAGGCAGATTTTATGGAAAAAATTCAGTTTGAAGGTAGGTTTCATCATTTATGTAATGGTGGTTCAATAACTTATATCGAACTTGAAGAAATGCCGGAGGGTAATATTGAGGCAGTGCAGGAAATTATTGAGTTTGCATATGAGAATGACTGCAATTATATAGGATTAAACTTTCCGATGGACAATTGCAATGACTGTGGTTTTGTCGGCCGTGTTGCATCTGTTTGTCCTAAATGCGGAAGTGCTAATATACGCAGGCTTAGAAGAGTGTCAGGTTATCTTGCGGAAGTAGACAGATTTGTAAAAGGCAAAAAACTTGAATTATTAGACAGATTAAATCATGACAGATGGTATTTAAAAGGAGGTGTGCAAAAAAACAAAACAGACAATGATACAGCATATTGATGAACAGGGGATAACATATTGAAAGATTGAATGGAGGAATGTTGTATGAATGAGACTTACAGAATAAATGATATTGACAGAAACTTAAAAATTGCACGATTTAATCCACTTGATGTTTTGGTTATAGGAGGGACTGGTGCAGGAAAATCGTCTACATTAAATGCAATGTTTGAACGGGAGATTTCAAAGGTGGGTCGCGGCTGTGATCCTGAGACAATGGAAATTAGTTCATATAAGCTTAATGAAAAACTTAGATTTTGGGATACTCCGGGACTTGGGGACAGTAAGGAAGGGGACAGGATTTATTCTAAGAAACTTATTGATATGCTCTATTCTGATTATTATCTGGACAATACACAATACGGTTTGATAGATTTGGTCTTAGTGATTATAGATGGCACCGGAAGAGACATGGGGACAACATACAAACTGTTAAATGAGGTGATTGTGCCAAACTTTCAGAAAGACAGGATTTTAGTAGCAATAAATCAGGCAGATATGGCGATGAAGGGAAGACACTGGGATGAAGAGAAAAATAGACCTGATGAAAAGCTGCTTTCATTTTTAAAAGATAAGACTGAGTCGGTTGTAAGCAGGGTTAAGGAGGGAACAGGAGTAAGTATAAAAAGACCAGTCTTTTATTCAGCAGAGAGAGGGTACAATATTGAAAGTCTTTTAGATTTGATAGTAGATAATATGCCAAGGGAAAGGAGGAATCTGGTAGCATAACCTTAAATTAATGTATAGTGTGTAAAATAAGTGGAACATAAGACGGGATTATGAAACAACATTGCAGGAAGAAGAAATTAAACGCAGACAAATTGGAGGAAAACGCATATGAAAAAAGAAAATATATATGAGACAATGGAAAATGATGTTTTAAACGCAAACTTAGATGAGGCAGAAAAAAGCAAGTTACTTAAAAATATTATGAGACTAAAGGACAAAAAGGTCAATATTATGATTACCGGTGCCACCGGCTGTGGAAAGAGTTCGACTATTAATGCATTATTTGATATGGAAGTTGCAAAGGTGGGAGTTGGCGTTGATCCTGAGACAATGGATATTGAAAAATATGAGCTTAATAATCTGACTTTATGGGATACTCCGGGTTTAGGTGATGGAAAAGAAGCAGACAACAGACACGCAAAAAATATAATTAAAAAACTGGCAGAAGTAGATGAAAACGGTGATGCACTTATTGATTTAGTTTTGGTAATCTTAGACGGTGGAACCCGTGACCTTGGAACATCATATGAACTTATAAATAGTGTTATTATACCAAATTTGGGTGAGGATAAGAAAAACAGGATATTAGTAGCAATAAATCAGGCAGATGTAGCAATGAAAGGAAGATACTGGGATTACGAGAAAAATGAACCGATGGATAAGTTAAAAGAGTTTTTGGACAATAAGGTCATATCAGTAAAGAACAGGATTAAAGAGGCAACAGGAGTTGATATTGAACCGATATATTATAGTGCTGGATTTAAAGAGGAAGGGGAAGAACAGTCCAGACCATACAACTTGTCAAAATTACTTTATTATATAGTCAAGGCAACACCGACAGAAAAAAGAGCAGTATATGTTAATAATACGAATGAAGATGAAAATATGTGGAGAGACAACGATGATTTGCTCGATTACGGAGAAGAAACAAGAAAAAGTATTATGGATTCGGTTGTGGAAGGAGCATCAAGAGGAGTAGATGTAGGCGGAGATATAGGCGGGGAAATAGGAGGTATATTTGGAAAAACAGGAGAAAGAATAGGCAGAGCCGTAGGAAGTGTTGTTGGAGGAGTGATTGGAGCTGTTGGAGGATTTATAGGAGGATTTTTTAGTTGATGCCATACTTTTTAAGTTGTTTTGGGCTGAATATTGTCTAAAGGAAGGAGGTTATAGACAATATTCAGCAGATGTTATGAAAAGATATGTTTTTGATTAAGGAGGTTGTGCTATGTCAATGATGCCTATGTATAAGATTTGTCCAAGATGTAAAAGAAGATATTCATGGAATCCGGATGTTGGGAAAATGTCTTGTCCGTACTGTAGAGGATTAGGAAAATCGGATATGGGTTACGCAAAATTAAATAAAATATTTAAGAACAGAAAAAAGTAAAATACAGCCTGGTTTAAGACACGAGATCTAATAATTAATTATCTAAAGGGGGTATTTATAATATGAAAAAAGTTAAATTACATAATAATATTTTTATTGTTGCAAGAAAATCAAAACAGATGAAAAAATTGGATTATTATATTCAGATGCCGGATAATAAAGAATTTTATATGTTTACGAGAAATTATTCAAAAGTATGTTATGATATATGTAAGGCGGGTACGCCGGTTAACAAGGTGATTGGAGAGAAGACAAGAAATGAAGCCGTAATGAAACTGGTTAAGTATTTGAGATTTACAATGCCGTATTTTGCAGAAGAGTTTGCATTGAAGATTGCGGCATAGTGATTTGCAAAAGTGCTTGATTTGAAGATAATGCCATAATATTTTGCAAGGGTGTTTGGTCTTGAGATGATAGTATGGTATTTTGCAAGGGGAGTATATTTGTAAAAGTTCAAAGATTGAAATTAAAAAGGAGTGTAAAAATGTTTATTAATTTAACAAATCATCCAAGTGATAAGTGGAGTGAAAGTCAGAGAAAGGCAGCAGAGGAATATGGAGAGATAGTAGATATTGGATTTCCGGACATAGACAGCAAGATGTCTTCAGAAGAAGTCAAAAGATTTGCAATGGATTATGTAAAGAAGATTATGGAGAAGAAACCAAAGTGTGTGTTATGTCAGGGTGAATTTACATTTTCGTATCAGGTAATAAAAGAGTTGAAAGCGAGAGGGATAAAAACAGTGGCGGCTTGCAGCGAAAGGCATACCTCAGAGATGGTAGCAGGAGATGTTACAAGTAGAGTGTCATTGTTTGAATTTGTACAGTTTAGGGAGTATTGATTAGGATGGCTGCAAAGTAAATTTGTATATTACAGTTTTATAAATGCCTTGAGTATTGATTTTTAAGGAGGAAATAGCTATGGACACAAATGTAAATGGAAATGAAGATGCAATGATGCTGATTTTTTTGAGTGATTATAAACCCGGAAATAAAGAGGGCAAATATAAATATAAGGATGATGAATTTTCAGGAATTCAGACAAGTGATGCTCCGACATTATGTTTGTTAGACTGTGCACATAAGGCTGGTCATGATATAAGTAAAATTATCTGTATAGTTTCAAAGGATGTATATGAAAAGGAGATTGTTCAGGTCAGTAATGAGGAGAAGAAAACGACAGAGTTTAAAAACTATAAAAATTTTGTAAGAGAAAAGTGTAGGAAAAAATATGGAGATGAGTATGCAGAAAAACTTAAATTTGAACCTGTCTATTATGATTTTAATCCTGATGCTGCTCCAGATGATGAAGAAATAAAAGGTGATAAGGCAATATACATATATAATCAGATTGCTAAAATCTTACATGATGAAAATTATCAGAAGAATTTGTCGATATATCTTGATTATACAAGTGGTTTAAGGGATGTAAGTTTCTTAATGACATCTATCATACGATATATGGAATTTTATGATATTAAATTAAAGAAGATAGTATATAGTAAGTTTAATAGAAATAAAAAAGAGGATGACAAATTTAATGGTGAGATATTTGAAATAGATTATATTTATGGTATGTATAATCTGATAAATGGTGTGAGTGAGTTTGTAAATACAGGCAATGCCAGTCAGCTGAAAATAGTTTATCAGAATGAAAAAGAAAATATGGAGAAGAATGAACTGTTAAATGAGATCTCAAAAGTGATTGATACGATTATACAGTTTTCTGATACAATTAGCTTATGCTCATTAAAAGAGTTAGATGTAGTAATGAAAAATGTACAGGATGGCATAAACCAGTTAGAAGAAAAGTATAAAAATGACAAACAAATATCAAAGGCTGAAAAAGAGGGTGATTTTTATACCCAGATTTTTATAAGCCTGTTGCCGTTGATTAGAGAAAAAATGTATTTTAATAATAGTGAATTTGATTATCCGCAGTTAATTCACTGGTGTATTGATAACAGAATGTTGCAGCAGGCTCTTACAATTTATACTGAAAAAATGCCGGAATATTATTTTAGAAAAGGTTTTATAGCAAAAGAAGTAGTAGACATAAACAAGGTTGAGAGTAAGAAAAATGAAAGTTCAAAATATACTACGGCATTTTATACAAATCTGTATGACTGGAGCGAGGCACAGAAGGAGGAACCTGAAACATTTTTTGATAAAATAAGAAGGATAATATTGGAAGTGTGGGAAGACTCTGTTGATAACAAAGCAGAAAAACAATTTGCAAATGAGTTAAATAACAGAATTGGCAGAGAAACAGATGAGAGTATAAAATTAGCATTACAAAATTTTAAAGAGATTGTAGATATGTATGCCAGTCATAATTGCAATAAGCCTAAAATTAAATTAAAAGATGGTGCGGAAGAGGAAATACGAGAGACAAAATTGTCTAAGTTTATGAATTCATTATCATCGGGGACAAATAAAGATGAATTATATATGATTATTTATAAAAAGAAGTATAATAAGGATAAAGATGCACAAACATATAGGAAAAAGGTTAAAGGTATTGAAAATCTGATAGATGGAACTGTAAAAATAGAAAATTCAGAAAAACTCATTGATATTATGAAATATTATCTTGCAGTAAAACTTATAAGGAATCGTGTAAATCATGCCAGTGAAAAGAACCTTTCAACAGATGAAGAAGTTGCATTTAACAAACTGAAAGAATATGGTATTGATATTGATGAGAGTATGAGGTTTAACAACATTGAGAATATATTATTACAAGGGGTAAAGTGTACTTTGAAGTATATTTAAAAGATATATAATTGCAAGTGTAAAAACATTTATAATATGAAGACATATTTCAATATAAAAAGGCAGTCGAAAGGCTGTCTTTTTATGGATGAACTGTTACAAGGATGGTTATAGTGTTCAGAAAATTGCTATACTTTTTTGTCAAAAAGTGTTAAAATAAATTTATAAATCCATTTCGGGAATTTTAGTCTATATATGACAAAAAATATGAACAAAGTGTAAAGAGGCATAAAAATGGCAAAAAATAAGCAGATTTTGATGTTGTCAGACAATTACCTGCAAAATCGAGTCTGCAAATGCTTCATTTTAGGGCGTTCCCAGAGGGGAGCGTAGAAATGGAGAAAGCCCGATAAAGGGCATTGACACATACTCATCCTCGTCATCGACGAGGGTTTCAAGACCGTAGAAATGGAGAAAGCCCGATAAAGGGCATTGACACGGGAAACTTATACTCATATTATATAAATAAGATGAGTTAGTAGAAATGGAGAAAGCCCGATAAAGGGCATTGACACACATATGCGGTGTCGTGTTGACCACCGTGACTCCGTGTAGAAATGGAGAAAGCCCGATAAAGGGCATTGACACCAATTGCCATAGTTACATCTCCTTTCAATGTTTAAATGTAGAAATGGAGAAAGCCCGATAAAGGGCATTGACACTCGTAAACAAGAGTATCCAGCCCATAGCCCTCCAGGTAGAAATGGAGAAAGCCCGATAAAGGGCATTGACACGCATTAGCTCGTTGAAGTAGCCTTCTTGAGCAAGGGCGTAGAAATGGAGAAAGCCCGATAAAGGGCATTGACACATACATCTATTTTCATTCTCAATCTATGCGTTGCTTCTTGTAGAAATGGAGAAAGCCCGATAAAGGGCATTGACACACACTAGCAACCGTAATGTTATTTCCATAGATTTTGTAGAAATGGAGAAAGATAAAAATACCCTTTGGTAGATATTTACAAAATTTATCTTGAAAGTTTGTTAGATTTTTTGCGTAAAAATCGAAAATTTGTGAAAGATTACTAAAAACAATGTAAATTTTTTGTAAAATATCACACTAAAAATATACTTTCATTTTGTGAGAGATTGTGATAACATTCTTATCAATTTAACACTATCAAGCAAATAGCAGGGCGGATTGCGAATGTTTGCCTGATAATTTATTTATTGTTTTCGTATGCTAAAGTTTTATGTATTGATGCGTATATTTTGATACGAAAATGATAAGAGGTTCTGAAAATATAAAGTCCCTATAAATTTTTACTGATACTTGATGTTTTGTTTTTTGCAAAGAAAGAGGGTATTGTATGGAAAATAATGAACTTTTAGAAAGAACTGAGGAATGGAAGTGTTTGGAGAGAAAGACACTCAGACAAAGAGAGATGGCTGATGCCTTTTACGAAAAAAAGCTTATGAAGCTTATTGAGTCGGCATACATCATGAATAATTCTGAAAAGGTGTATGAGAAAGTTGAATATTTAATAATGTCGGTGGGGACTTCTTATGAACCGCTTGCCCTAAATATTCAGCTTCTAAAACCACAAAAAATCTTATTTCTTTATACTAAAGCTACGGAACATATCATTGATAAAATCGTAAAGTATTGTAAACTAGATAATATTAATTTCGACAAGAGTGAAGTGCATGAAACAAATCCCCTTGACATATACAAAGAGATAAAAAATGTTTATCTGAGATGGAGTAAGCCGAAAAAATTATATATTGATTTTACTGGAGGCACTAAGTCAATGTCGGTTGCAGCAGCTATGGCAGGAGCTTTGATTGATGTTCAACTGGTATATGTCGGGACGACAAATTATCTTGTTGATTTCAGAAAACCGAATCCTGGTTCAGAGACTTTATTTTATATATCAAATCCGATTGAAGTATTTGGTGATATGGAAATTGAAAAAGCGTTTGCATTATTTGATAAATATAACTATGCAGGGGCAAGAAGCAGACTGGCGGATTTGAAAGAGAGTGTTCCTGAACCGCAGATAAGGCAGCAGTTAAATTTTGTATATTATTTATCGTGTACTTATGAGTATTGGGATGCACTTGATTTTCCAAAGGCATATGAATCTATAAATATTCTTAATAAACAGTTGATGCGTGACAGTCGTTTAAATAATCATTATATATTGATGGATTTCCTGGATAAATTGTTGCATCAGGAATCAATTCTCGAAGCGTTAAAAGAAATTCCACAAATTATTGCAGAAAAAAAGAATATGGAAATATTAAAAAATAAGGAATATATTATTCCATTAATGTTTTCAATGTATATAAATGCAGGTGTAAGAGAAAAACAGGAAAAGTATGATATGGCGACATTACTGTTATACAGACTTTTGGAGATGATAGAGCAGAGAAGGCTTGCGATATACAATTTGTATGTATCAAAAATGAAATATGATGAGATAGAGTGGGATTATAAAAAAGTGCCTGAATTGTCAAAGGCTGCACCTGAGACCAAAGTCAAATATTTATCAAGAAAGGTTTATTGAGTTTTGTGCTATTGAGAAGATTGAATTCGAGAAGTATTTAGAAAAAGTTTCATGGGTAAATCCGCTTAATTCAAAGAACTACACGGGAATGGAGGTGTAAAATTGGCAGTAATATATGTAAAAGAACAGGGTGCTTTGATACAAAAAAGAAGTGAGAGAATTATTGTATCAAAAAATTCAAAAACATTGCTGGAATTATCAAAAGATAATATTGAAGATATTGCTGTTGTGGGAAATGTGCAGGTCACAACTCAGGTATTACAAATGCTGATGCAGAGTGGTATAGATGTAAGTTATTTTTCATATTCAGGAAAATATCTGGGTCATACGGCAGCAGAAAGTTCAAAAAATATATTTTTGAGATTTGAACAATATGAATTATATCATGATGAAAATAGAAGGCTTGCTTTTGCAAAAAATATCGTGTGGAATAAAGTTCAAAATCAGATAGATTTGATAAAAAATTACAGATGGTCAGGGGAATATGATTGGAAGCCCGATGTGGAACAAATGCTGTACATTAGAGAAAAATTAAAGGGGGATATTACAGGAAATCAGATTTTAGGAATAGAGGGTAAGTGCAGCAATATATATTTTGGTGCGTTTGGAAAAATGTTCAAGTGCAAATGTCAGTTTAATGGAAGAAACAGACGCCCACCAAAAGACCCCATAAATGTGATTATCAGTCTTGGATATACATTGCTTACAAAAGAAATCTGTTCAGCGTTAGATGCTGAATCTTTTGAGCCATATCTGGGATTTTTACATGGTATAAGATATGGAAGAAAGTCGTTGGCATTAGATATTATAGAAGAATTTAGACAGCCGGTTGTAGACAGACTTGCAATAAGATTTTTTAGGCTATACATTTAGCAGTCATGGTAAAAAAATACCGAGGAAAGCGGAAGTATCTTTAGAGTCAAGACTTGAAACAATGTGGCTCACATCAGGAGAAAAAATTGATAAAAAGCTTAAAAAAGGACAGGAAATATTAGGCGGCTGGGAGCAGTATTACAGAGATGAAAGAGAAATAGGGAGTATTATAGAGTTTGTTGTTGCTATATCAATGTTAAAAGGCAAAAGTGATGATTTTAGAAAGAAAATAGAGCAGTCGAGAAACAAATTCAGTAATATTTATAAGGATATTTTAGAATATCTTGTACTATATTGGGATACAAGGCTTATGCCTGAAAATATATTATATGAATATGAAGATTACTTAGAGATAACTGCAGATAACAAAATTAAATCATATGAAAATAAGGCACTTTTAAAAGAACTGATACAACTTTATTCAAAATTTTTAATAAACCCCACAGAAGATTTATATTCTGAAATCATGCAGTTATATACAGATTTGGGAGAGTACGAGAAGGCTTCTATGGTTTCTGATATGAAAAACAGCTTTATGTCAAATAAAGTAAACAGAAATAAGATAAAATTTGATGAAAATAAACATGATTCGGAGTATAAATGGAATGAATCTGACATTTCTTTGTTTATAAATTTTTTTATTGGGCGTGAAGATACTTATGCTATAGACAATATATTTGAAAACAGCAGAAATACAGTTGAGCAGGTTATGGAGCCGGTAAATGCGGAAGTCATTAAAAGACATTTTATGGGTGAAATAACTGCGGCAACATATGTGCAGCGGAGCAATTCGACTTCAAAATATATGGTTATGGATATAGATATTTCAAAAAAAGTCTTAATATTACATCCTTATGGTTCAGAAGAATTTAAAAGTTATAAGGAAAAGGCACTTGATATAGTTAAAAACATGGAGAGTGAAATAGAAAAACTAGGTTTGAAATGTTATATAGAAGACACAGGACACCGTGGGTATCATATGTGGCTTTTTTTCGGGGAATGGATACCGGTCAGGTATATCCATATGCTTGCTGATTATATACAAAAAAATATCTTTCCGGATGAAGAGGATATAAGTATATTCGGAAAAACAGATGAAGCAATAAATCAAGTGTTAAGTAAATGTAACCTGATGCGTTATTTATGTCAAAAGGCATATAAAACGGGATATTTATCACACTTTGAGAGATTGTCAGTTTTATATGTTTTTGGACATATGGGCGATAATGGAAAAGAATTTGTTCATACGGTTATGTCATACACGCTAAATTATCAGTACAGTATAACCCAAAAATTTATATCAAAAATCCCGGCAAAGCCGGTAAGCTGCATAAAACTTCGTGAGCAATATAAGATGATAACGGCAGAGTATGGATGCAATTGCAATTTCAGAAGAACCAAAAATTGTTATCCCTCACCAGTACTTCATGCAATAAAAAATGCTGACAGTGAGCAGGGCGAAGTGACAATACCAACGAGCCGTACTATAACAAAGGAAAAAGAACGAGTAGTATATGATGAGATAAATATACATAAAAAAGCAAATGCAATAGCAGCCAAAATCCTCGAATACAAAAAACAGAAAAGAGGAATTGATAAAAATATTGAAAGACTTGAGGATGATTTGCAAAACATATTTGAAAATGCAGGGATAGATTGTCTTGAAATAGAAATAGGTATGCTTGTAAGAAGAAAAAAGGAGAACGGTGAGTATGAATGGATAATAGAAATATAGAGATTAGTGTTAAATAACATTGATAGAAAAAAGTAAAAAATGTCTGTTATTGTAAAAAAATAAAAAATGCTTTTATTTTATTTGTGAAAGTTGTATAATAAAATGCGTGGAAGATATAATTGTTTTGGTGAAAAAGGTTAAAGTGTTATTTTAAGGATTTAAAAGGAGGGTTATATGGATAGATATTTAGCTATTTTAGAGGTGTCACAGAAACAGGCATATATATTTGGAAGTAATAAAGTTAGGGACAATATCGTAAATTCAACGATTATTGCTTATGTGTTAGGAGAAGACTATATAGAAAAAGTATTGTCAAAATTTGGATATGATAAAGAAAAAAATATGGTCTATTCTGGAGGCGGACATACAATTTTAGAGTTTTCTGATATTGATGTGGGAAAAAGCATGATTAAAGAACTAACGGAACAGATTTATAGAAATTTTAATGGACTTGAGGTATTCGCAACAATTATGTTGTATGTTGAGGAGGAAAGTGTAGGAAATAATTTAAAAAAATTGGTAAAACAATTAGAAAAGAAAAAATCCATAAGAAAATCAGCTTTTAAACAAGGCAGTTATGGAATAGAGCAGCCAGACGCAAATACTTTAAAGCCAAAATGTGTAGATACTGATTCGGAAGAAAAATTAAAAGTCAAAGAAATAGAAAATAAGGAAGCAAAAAGTTTTTATCCTGATAAGTTTAAGCCTGCCTATGAATTTGAAAAATTAGGCGGAAAAAAGAATGATTCAAATTTCATTGCAGTTGTTCATATTGATGGTAATGGAATGGGAAAGCGTGTGGAAGCACTTTATAAAGAACTTAAAAATGCCTCGTGGGACGAGGCAAAAAAAAGACTATATACTTTTAGTAGATGTATAGATAAAGATTTTAAAGATTCTTACAGAGAGATGGCAGATGAAGTTGCAAAGCGAATATCAGATAAAGAAATTTGTAAAGAATTGGAGTTGATAGAAAATTATTTTCCGGTTCGTCATATTATCACGGCAGGTGATGATATATGCTTTGTTACAGAGGGAAGAATAGGCATCGAATGTGCTAGGATTTTCATAGAAAAATTGTCTGAAAAAACAAATGAAGAGGATAAAAAGGGATATACAGCATGTGCGGGAGTATGCATCGTTCATTGCAAATATCCATTTTTCAGAGCATATGAACTTGCTGAAATGTTATGCAGCAATGCAAAGGCGTATGGTGCTGAAATTTCACCAGAGGATAATGGAAGTGGTATAAGTTCTGTGGATTGGCATGTTGAATTTGGAGAACTGCAAGATTCATTAGCCGAAATAAGAAAAGAGCATGTAGTAGGTGATGGCACAGAACTTGAACTAAGACCGTATGTTATAAAAGTATCAGATGAAAGTAAGTGGAAAAAAATAAATGAGTATAAAAAATACGAAAACTTTAAAAATACAATCAATAGTATTCAAAAATGCGAAAAAGATTACGGTATAGGAAAAGTTAAGGGACTTAGAGCTGCGTTAAAGCAGGGAGAGACGAGTGTTAAAAATTATATGCATTTTTATAAAATGAATGATTTTATAAGTGATTATACTTACAGAGATTTTAATTTGGATAAGGAAAAAATATTTACAGGAGCCAAACTTGAAATACCGGCATATATAGAATTAGATGGGAAAAAGCATAGTGTGATTTTTGATGCGATAGAGCTTATGGACACATATATTTCACTTTGATAGAGGAGAGAGGACAGCTATGAGAATAAAAATGGAGTTGATTTCAGATGTTATTTTTGGTAATGGAATGAGTGTTCCAGGGGCAGAAGATACATCTGTTTTATGTGATGAACAGGGTTTCCCGTATTATAAAGGAAGCACATTTAAAGGCGTATTGAGGGAAGAAACAGAGCGGTATCTCGAATGGATTGGAGATAGCGAAGCAAAAAATAAGATTGAAAAGATGTTTGGAATGGGCGGAAATGATAATAAAACGGAGCAAATATATTTTTCGGATTTCAAATTGTCGCCATATGTAAAAGAAAAAATGATAACTGAAATTACAAGAATGGAAAACGAAACGGCAGACATTGCAGAGATTATAAAAGAATGTTTGACTAACCTTCGTACATTTACAAGTATTTCAAAAGATGGTGTGGCAAAAAAAGGGTCACTTAGAATTGCTAGGTGTGTTAATAAAGGTGTAAGTTTTTATAGCGATATTGTATGTGAGCAGGAACAGGAACAACTAATAAAAGATGTAATAAAAACAATAAAATGGATTGGAACAAAAAGAAATCGTGGTTTTGGAAGGGTAAAATTTTCTATTGAGGAGGTGTCTGAATGAGTAAGTATTTGAAGTATATAATTGAGAATGTATCACCATTAAGAATTTCAGATAATAGTACAAGTCAGAGTGGGCAGTCAACATCGTTAAAACATATTCCCGGGACAACTATCAGGGGGTATGTAATAAATAAATTGTCAGAAAGAGACACATTTCAGAATGTAGAAAAGAAGTTGCTTTTTTCAAATAAAATTAGATTTTTAAATGCATATTTAACAACAGCTAAACATGAATTGTTACCTTCTCCTAAAGGTTTTTATGAAAATAAAGATCCTAGAGATAATAATCTTGAAAGTGTGTTGGAAAATGGGGATATAAGTGATGGAAAGAAAAGAGCAGGCTTAGGAAGATATTGTTATTTTGAAAATAATTGTATTTATTATTATAATCTTGAGACAGAATCTGACATGAGAATAAGGATCGGGGCTAAAAAAGAACAGGGAATATTCAGAAATGAATGTATTAAATCAGGATATGAATTTACTGGATATATAGCATTTGATGATGAAACAATTTTAGATGATGTAAGGGGAATATTACAGGGAAATATTTATTTAGGAAATGGCAGAAGTCAGGGCCTTGGCAGATGCAGTGTTCTTAAAACAGAGATCGTGGATGAAATTCCGTTTATAGAATATGCAGTAAAGGAGAATGTTAAAGATGAATGTTATTTAATGCTGATTTCACATGGAACTATGCGAGATACAAATGGAGAATTTTGTGGACTTGCTTTGTGTGCACTAGAGCAGGATTTAGGTATAAAAAATTTAAAAATAGACTATGCATCTACATCGATCGTTAATGTCAATGGTTATAACCGTATATACAGATCAAAAACACCATCAGTTCCAATGTATGAGCAGGGCAGTGTTTTTAGGCTGAGTTTTGATGGTGAGATTCAGATTGATAAGATGCTAGATCTGATGAACAGTGGTATTGGCATAAGAAAAAATGAAGGTTTTGGAAGAATATTATTTTTGAATGGCTATCATAAATTAAATATAAAACAAAAATGTGATATAGATGAAAGTAAAAAGAGCTTTGATAAAATTGAAAAATATTCTGACGATGATGAGACATTAAGTACAGTAGCATCAAATTATTATCGTATGCTGATTGAAAGAAAAATTAAAGAAAAAGTTTTAGACGGAACAAATTCTAAAGGATTAGCAGGAAGTCAGATTGGAAATGTACAGTCGATATTAGAAAAAAATAAATATAATCCTGATAGATGTATAGAAACAATAGATATGTATTTTAGTAATGAATTAAAGAAGGAAAAAAATAAAAATATACATAATGAAAAGAAGAGTATAGAAGATTTTGCAAATTATATACAATATATATTAAAAGCACCATTGAAAAGTGTTTTGGGCTTAAACGAAATATCAGAAGTGATGGGGATATCCGTTTCAGAACTTATTGAGGAAAAGGATGAGGAAATTATAAAGATAAACTATTTACTTAACCTTATAAAATATGAGAAGAAGGGGAAGGAGGATTAGATAATGGAGAGATTAAAGTATGATCAGATTATAAAGTATAAAGTAAAAGCAAAATGTTGTAGCACATTACATATAGGCAGTTCGACAGGTGGAAAGGAAGAAGTGCTTACACATCCTGTTGATGGTAAACCGTATATTCAGGCAACAGGTATTTGTGGGGCATTTAGAAGTTATTTCCTTAAAAAGTACGGTATAGATGAAACTAATTATTTGTTTGGCGGTTTGGATGCTGATGATGATTTTTCAAGTAGGTTAAAATTTACGGATGGAATCTTTGATATACCAACAGTTAAAATTGAGATTAGACCTCATGTAAAAATAGATGAAAAGTCAGGAGCTGTATCAAGTGATTCTAAATCTGATAGTGGACAAAAATTTGATATGGAATATATTTCAAAGGGAGCAGAATATTCATTTGAGATATTTTTGTATATAGATAAAGAAGATAGTGATATTATAATGGAATTTGAAACATTATTTTCAGATATGAACGGTGGAAATATTGTATTTGGTGCAAAGAAAAGTACAGGCTCTGGAAGAAACAGACTTATATCACTAAAAAAAATATCATTTGATATGACGAAACAGTCAGATAGAGAATTATGGGGAAAGGAAGATTCTTTATTAGATATAGAATATGAAGATTATTTATCTAAAGTTGCGAAATCAAACAATATAGGAAATGCTTATAAAATTTATTTAGAAGGTGAGACAGAGGGAGCCTTACAAATAAAAGGAATAGCAATGGATATATTTGGAGAAGATGCACCAGATAGTGAAAATATCAAGAATGGTAATGGTGAGTATATAGTTCCGGGAAGTTCCATAAGAGGTGTACTTCATGCTCAGATGAAGAAAATTGCAAAATATTTGGATAGAACTGATCTGATCGACAAAGCTTTTGGATATGGCGGTGAAAGAGATGGCGAAGGAAAAGCAGGAAACCTGATATGCAGCGACACGGTGATTAATTGTGATAAACAAACGGAAGTAATACGCAATCGTATTCATATAGATAAATTCACCGGTGGGGTTATTCATGGACATAAATTTAGAGAAAAAAATGTGGCAGGCAGAATGAAATTTGAATTTAAGATTGCAGATGATAAAAATGCCGGAACAACGGCTGCGTTGTTATTATTTGCACTTAGAGATATGGCAGCAGGCATGATAAATATTGGAAATGGATATGCAACAGGAAAAGGTTTTATCACTAATGCAAAGATAACTGTTGAAAGGATGAAAAAAACAGGTGAGTTGTTAGAGGCGGACATAGTTTACAAAGGAAATGAAAATATTGAGGTATCTGATCAGGATAATGTATTGTCAGATATTATGAATTCTTTAATGGAGGTGGGGTAAAATGAGCGTAATTGGATTAAAAAAAGTTTCTTTTGAAGAAGGAAAAAAGCTTGTGCAGGATTATGAGTATGCATTGATCTATTATTACAGTGAGAAATATTTTGGGAAAATCTGTAGTCTGGCAGAAATAAATTGGGAGGAGTGTTTGGAAGCGTATTTCTTTAATAAGACAGGACAGATGCATATGTATGAATCAGAATCTTCTGAAATGGAAGTGACGGTTTTTCAGGAAGAACAAAATAATGCATACAATTATATAGACCATAAATATGAAATAGCAAATACATTTAAAGCAGAAACAGGAGATATTGTGGTAGTGAGAGAATACCTGAATGTAGATATAGATAATCAGACATTTGTAGAATATACAAGGCTATTGGATGTTATGTAAGAGGAGGAAGTTTGATGGAGTATAATGACAGAAGATTTGATGATGACTATAGGCAGAATAATAATTCATTTAATAATCGAAGGAAAAGTGATAAGAAAAATAAAACAAAATATGTAGGTGCACCTTACAATTTCATCCCTTTCTCAAAGAAAACCATAAAAATAAAAGAAGAGCGGATGGCAGTGCATGACAGAATAGAGAATGGGCTGCTCACTGGTGTGATTGACTATACAATAGAGGCGCAGACACCTATTTTGATTAGTGATGGAAATAAAGAAAAAGAAGATTTTACAAGGGATGAACTTGGAAGAGTTGTTATACCGGGCAGTACTATGAGAGGATTGATAAGAAATAATGTCCAGGTATTGGGATTTTCAAGTTTTGACGATGATATTGATGATTATAATCTTATGTATCGTCATGTGGCAAGTGGTGCAGAAAAAAAACAATATAGCGAGATGCTTGGAAATAAGCAGATAAGCGTTGGAAATGGGAAGCAAATGGGTGTACTTGCTAATGTGCGTGGCGGGTATGTAAAGAATAATAATGGAAAGTATGAAATATATCCTGCTATAGAACATTTTGCTGGAAATAGCGATAACAAGAATGTAAATATGAGTTATTATGTGTTGAATGAAAGAAATATTTTAGAAAATATAGATAAATATCCATTTTTCACAAAACATGAAAATAATAAATATATGCAGTATAAATTTGGAACTGTATTTCATGAAGAAGTTGATGGAAGTGGAAAAACACATTATAAAGCAGATAATTGGAATAAAAATGAGAAATATAAACCTTTTTATGTTGAGATTTCGTTTGAAGCATCAGGAAATATGGTAAAAAAGGTAGATGAACCGGGTATATGCAGCAATAGTGGATTTCTTGTAGGAACAGGGATAATGAATGAGAAGAAAGCTTTATATATTATTCCACAAAAAGATGAAAAAAAGAAAATGATTGAGATACCACAATCGGATATAAAAAATTTTAAAATAGATTTTAATGGAAGAAAAAATACATTGAAGGATTCAAAAAGGCAAAATAAGGGTGGTGAAAAAATCTTTGATCTTCCAGAGAATGGAGATGAGAGACCGGTATTTTTTATAAATGGTCTTGATAATCATACATATTTTGGATTTACACCAAGGTTAAGGATGTTCTATAGACATAAAATTAAAGATGGCTATCAAGTTGAGAAAAATGATTATGATTATGCAAAATCTTTATTTGGAACAACAGGAGATAAATCTTATAAATCAAAAGTATCATTTTCGGATGCATTACTTGAAAGCGATATAGCACATATACAGGCAGTAAAGGTTATACAAGGAGAACCAAAACCGACAAGTTATATGGATTATTTAAAACAGGGGAAAGGTGCTAAAATTAACGGAAATAATAATACTGTCACATATAATACAGATGATTTTGAGCTTAGAGGTCAAAAGCAGTATTGGCTACATAAGCAGAAAAATGAACTTATCAATATAAAAGAGGGAAATGGAAATGAAAATGTCGGAAGTAATATTTATCCGTTAAAAAGCGGAAGTAAATTTTGTGGAAAGGTGCGTTTTCAAAATCTGACAAATGATGAATTAGGATTGCTTTTATGGTCAATAAGATTAAATGAAAATTCTTATATGAATGTAGGAAAGGCAAAGGCATATGGCGGTGGAGTTATAAAAGTAAAAAATATAAATTGCTGTTTGGTAAATTATGAAAAAGCATATAATATAAATTCAGGGCTTACTAATAATCCTTTTGAAAGAGTTGACAATATAGACCAGTATATAGAGGAATATAAGAAAGCTGTTAAAGATAAGGGAATAGTAATTGAAAAACAGCCATCTGTAAAAGCATTTTTTGTTATGAAAAGTAAATTTTTGGATGATGATTTAATAAAATATATGAGTTTGGAGACTAAAGACTATCAAAATAGAAAGGCATTGCCTACTATTGAATCGCTGACGGGGCAAGAAATAGGTGAGGAAATATATGTGTCAAAAAAATCCAATGAAACTTCTGATGAGGTAGTTTTTTATGATGATTCTAAGCAAAAAAATATTAAAAATGAAAAGAAAAAAGTTCAATTTGAAGAAAATAAGGAATATGAGGCTTATGTAAAGAAATATAAAGATGGAAGTAACATTCAGTTTAGTGTTAATAATCAGATAGTTACGGTCAGGACAAAAAAAGTAGAAATAGACGGTCAGAAAGTTAATAAAGCAAATATGCCGGAATTATTGCCGCTTGACTCTAAATGTATTTTAAGATATGAAAACAAGAAGATGATTTTTGTAAGTAGATCAGAATAAATTGGATGGGTTACAGTAGTAAAAGACTGCTGTAACCCTTGATTGGAATAAAAGTTCGTCATTATTGTTAAATGTTGTCTAACTTGCGAAATTATGATAGAAAAATGCAAAAACATGAAAATGAGAGGATAAAATTATATGAATATAATGATTACAAATGTTAGCACAATTTTTTTGCCCAAAATATCTAATTCTAAGTATTCATTGAGTGATGATCCTGAGATAATAACAGATGGTGTTATTACAAATGAGGCTCCAATAAAGTTAATAATGCAGGAATTAAAAAAAGAAAATGATAAGCTTGATGAAATAATTTTCATTGTAAGTAAAAAAGCAGCAAGAGAAATAAAAGAGCCTAGTGTCGAAGCTTTACAGAAAATGGATAAAGGACAGCTTGAACTTGTAGGGGATGTTGTAGGGGAAACAGCAGTAAGTTATTTAAAAAAGAAGATTCAGGATGCGGCAGTAAAATATGAATGTGATATTCCAGAAATGAAAGAAGTTTCTATTAAAGATGAACCGGATGATAAAGATGTGGTAAAGTGCATTATGAAGGTACAAGATAGACTTTTGAAAAAATCTGAGGAAGTTGGTGAAAATGGAATAGTAAATGTACATATTGAAGCAAATGGCGGAATCAGATATGTAATGGTTATGCTGACATCAATTATGAATGTGCTGGAGAGTCAATATAAAAATATCAATTTACAAAATGTTTTTAGCACTGTATATGATTCAGGTTCTTCTGTGAATATGGTTAGAAATACAAAATCTACATATATTTCAGCACAGTTAGTGGCAGCAGTTAATGAATTTACGAATTATGGAAGAATTACTTCGTTAGAAAATTATTTTGATATGCGACATAGTATGGATAATAGCAAAGATACATGGCTGATGTGGAATGATATTGATAAGTGTATAGAAAAATTATCAGAAATTTCAGAAGCACTGCAGCTTTGTCGTTCAAGTGTGATTTTGGAACTTTTTTATGGGAAAAGTGATAGCAGTGAATTTGGAATAAATGCAATTTTAAATAAATTTAAAGAAGAGTATAAAAATAGCGATTTTGCTGATGCCAAAATCTTTAGTTATGTTATAGATATAATAAACAAACAATATGCGTATTTGTATGAAAATATTGATGAAAATGATAATAAAGATGCAATAAATAATTTACCACGGGTGATCAAATGGTGTGTGGATAAAGATTATATACAGCAGGCAATTACAATTTATATTGAAAAAATGCCGGAATATTATTTTCATAACGAATATATAGACAAAAAAATTGTAGATTTAAATAATGTAGAAATTGGACAAATGGATAGTTCAAAGGCATCAAAAGGATTTTATACAGAGTTGTATGAGTATTGTGCTGGAAATGTAAAAGAAGAAAGTTTTTGTGACAAAGTTAAACAGAAAGTTTTGAAGATATGGAACAAGGCAAAGACTCAGAGTAGTAAGGAAAGTGCATTTATAAGAGAGATGAATCTTGCATTAGAGAAAAAAATAGATGCAGATTTAAAAAAAGCTTTAGAAGAAGTAAAAGAAATAGTAGCGTTTTATATTAATAATAATAAACCGCCGGTAATTAAATTAAAAAATAACGGTGAACATCCAATAAAGGCTGGAAAATTGGAGGGCTTTATGAATTCTCTTGATAATGGTAATAAAAACGATTTGTATGCTATTATATATAAGTGTGAGAATAATGAGGAGAAACAAAGTAATACATATGAAAAGAAAGTAAGTGCAATCGAAAATTTAGTTAGAGGAAAGGTAAAGATGAAAAATTCAGATAAGCTTATTCATGCTATGAAGTATTATCTTGCGGTTAAGCTTATAAGAAATAGAGTCAATCATGCCAGTGAGAAAGATATTTCAGAAGATGAGAAAATGGCAATAAGTAAAATGGAGGAATATGGAATAATTATAGATATGAATTTTGAAAACATAAAAAATATTTTGTTACAAGGGATAAAGGAAATGTGATAATTTAGAAAGTATAGTGGATTTATAAAATTAAAATAATAATCCACTGTACTTTTAACAATAAAAGTGTTAGAATAAATTCATGAAATCCATTTTTACAACTATGGTCTAAAAACGACGAGTAAGTGTGAACAAAATGTAAAGAGACACAAAAATAGCAAATAATGAGCAGATTTTGAAATTGTCAGACAATTACTTGCAAAATCGAGTCTGCAAATGCCCTATTTCAAGGCGTTCCCAGAGGGGAGCGTAGAAATGGAGTAAGCCCGTTAAAGGGCATTGACACACATCTGTGGAGATGCTATGTAGTTCTCCAAACTCAACGTAGAAATGGAGTAAGCCCGTTAAAGGGCATTGACACCCCTGAGCGGCTACGGTTACTCTAACATCAGGATCTGTAGAAATGGAGTAAGCCCGTTAAAGGGCATTGACACATTAAAAGCCTTCTTGACTTTTTCTACTATTCGTCTAGTAGAAATGGAGTAAGCCCGTTAAAGGGCATTGACACATTATTACAGCCGTCCATAATTATTACGCTGAGCGGTAGAAATGGAGTAAGCCCGTTAAAGGGCATTGACACGCTTCCGCCATAAAAATTTTGCCCGCTGAAGATTTGTAGAAATGGAGTAAGCCCGTTAAAGGGCATTGACACACTACATAACCAAAAATAGATGCTCATTGTTAAAATGTAGAAATGGAGTAAGCCCGTTAAAGGGCATTGACACAGAAATGTCAGATCGTGTGGTGTTGCGTTCACGATCGGTAGAAATGGAGTAAGCCCGTTAAAGGGCATTGACACAGCTTCATTGCCGGTGAATGATGTGCGAACAAGGTGTTCGTAGAAATGGAGTAAGCCCGTTAAAGGGCATTGACACTCTCATTATTATCCGGGTAGTCTTCCACAAGTTTTTTAGTAGAAATGGAGTAAGCCCGTTAAAGGGCATTATAATTTCACATCTTCACAATATAAGCAAAATATTTACTACGCATATAAAGAACGGAAAATACTCCGTTCTTTTTGTTTACTAAAAATAAAAAAACAGTCTTGACAAAAGTTTTAATACGCATTATAATCCGTATTAAAAGAAAATGAGGTGATGAAATGAAAGAAAATTATTTTTATCCAGCAAGAATAGATTTTAGTGATGGAAAGTATCAAGTGCATTTTATAGATTTTCCTAATATGATCTTGGCAGAAGAATCGACAAAGGAGGATGCTATTGTTGAGGCTCAGAGGGGGCTTGCATTGGTGATACTTGATTATGAAAATTCGGGAAAAGAGTTACCTGAACCAGACGAATCAGAAACAGGCGTGATATATATTCATGTATGGCTTCCATATTATAGAAATTCAGCCAAAGAAATATATGTCAAAAAGAATGTAACTATACCAAGTAAATTGGATATGGAGGCTAAGGAAAAGAAGTTAAGTTATTCGGCGGCACTTGTTAATCAGTTAAAAAGAGAACTGGGGATTGATGTTGACAGATAAGATTATATAAGTGTTTAAATTTATACTTAAAAATACATTGTCATAGGTGTATATTATGCAAATAGAAGTTATAAATTTGGTATATAAGACCTGTGTATGTGCATAGAAATGAGGATTAGAATGAAAGAAAATTATGTTTATCCGGCAAGGATGGAGTTTGTTGATGGAAATTACAGGGTACGCTTTATAGATTTTCCTGATATGACTTGCGATGAAGAACCAACAAAAAAAGAAGTACTGGAGAGTGCCAGAGAAAGTTTAGTTTTAAAAATACTTGAATCTCTAGATAATGGAGAAGAATTACCAAAGCCTACAGAATCAGAAGAAGATGTGATATATATTCATATATGGCTTCCATATTATAGAAATATTTCAAAAGAGGTATATATTAAGAAAAATGTAACTATACCGCAGTGGCTTGATATTCTTGCTAAAAGGAAGAAAATAAATTATTCAGCAGCACTTGTTAAAGGATTGGAACATGAACTTGAGAAAGATAATGAAAAATAGATTGGGCTGGAAGTTGAAGGTGATGGCATTTTTGAATGAAAGCCAGGAAAAGGGTCAAAGGCTAAAAGTGGCTGGTGTTTTTTGAATGGCAGTCTGTGATGATAGAAAGTTAAAGAAAAACAGGTTTATCTCCGAAGAGATAAACCTGTTTTTCTTTCGATATCCTTGAGCACACCAATAGTAAGATCTTGTCCGTTATGATCGGGTACAGTAATAGGTTTCATACCAATCTTATGGTAACGATGGTGTGAACCAAGTACCCTAACTAAACACCAGCCATCAGCAGTCAAGATTTTATCAATTTTACGAAATGTCATAAGCAACCTCCTTAAAAACAGTTAATGGTTTCTAAATCAGATACTATTACACTGCCGTAAGTTGCTCATTTCGTGCTCTTATTATATATCAGGTAATAAAAAAAATCAATAAGTAAAAAGCTTAAAATGTGTTTTTATAAAATGCTTTAGTAAAAAATATTCTAATAGTCAGGCATTGTATTTTCTGAATTTATAAATCTGTAAATAAACTGTCGGTCGTTGCAATGCACCTTTTGTTAATTTTTATTTCAGAAGTGGAAGTTTGTTATTAAATAAAAAATTTTAAAAAATTTTAAAAAAGGTGTTGACAAGTAATTCAATGCGTACTATAATCTGTATTACAAGTTGAGCGATACGCATTACAATCTTCCTTGGGTGCTGTGAGCAAGCAGTAGAGTAGATTGTCAATATCCGCTTGACTATATATAAAAGGGATAAAGACTTGAGATTATCAAATGATGATAGGGGGTAAAGCTTATGAGATATTTAGAAGTTGCGGGGTGGAAGAAAAACAGTTGTGATGACGGTCCTGGGATAAGAAGTGTGCTTTTTTTACAGGGATGCAGTATGAATTGTCCGGGTTGTCACAATAGGGATATTCAAAAAAGAGGAGAGGGCAGTTTGATGAGCATAGACGAAATTATTTCATTTGTTGAAAGTAGGTGTCACAACAAACGCATTACGATTTCAGGTGGTGAGCCGTTGGAACAGTGGGAGGCATTAGAAAAGCTGCTTATCAGTTTGAAAGAAAAAGGATTTGATATTTGTCTTTATACGGGCTGGGATTTCAGGCAGATACCAGAAAAGGTTTTCAAGCTTGTCGATTATATTAAAACCGGAAATTTTGTTATGGAAAAAAGAAATGTGGATATACACTATGTCGGCTCTGAAAATCAAAAAATGTATCATCTTACGGGTGACGGGGTATGTGAACTTTTGGATCTTAGGCTTAGTGCATAAGTTGTTTATAGACAGTAGTTACTCATCAAATACAAAATAAACTAAAAGCCGTGGAACTTAATCGGATCAGACTATATGAAATGGAGGAAACGCCAATGAATACATCAATCAAAACAAGAGATTTAGCAAACTCAAGAATGAATGCTTCAGGTAAAGTTGTTAAGGCTGGGGAAGACTTTGAAAAGAACAGAATATTATCAGATGTAGTGCCTGAGAAGTATGCACGTTTTCATAGGGAAAGACTTTGTCATATGCATGATCTGGAATTTTATGATACATCTTATAACTGTATTGGGATTAATGTGAAAGATCTGCTTGAAGAAAAACAATACACATTTAAAGCGGCTGTCAGAAAACTTAATCGTGAGATTATTGCACTTACAAATATTCAGGCAGGGGGAATTGGATTTTTAAATTTTGACGCAGATATGGCTGAGTATGTATCGGATGAAACAGTAGCAGACATGACAGATGAGTTGAGGGAGTTACTTTTTGATTTGAATGTATATAGCAGAAAGGGATGCGAGAAGGCATATGTAACCTTTAACTTTGGATTGGATAAGACAGAAAAGGGAAGAAAGGTTTCGTTCGCATTGTTGAAGGCATATTCATTGGGGGATGAGGAGGGCAATCCGTTTGTTTTTCCTAATCTGGTGTTTAAGATGTCTAAGGATGTTAATGTTGCCAAAAGTGCGGTTAATCACGATGTTTATATGGCTGCTTTAAAGTCTACATCAAAAAGAATGGTGCCTACATATTTTAACTGTGATTCTGAGAGCAACAAGGGGGCAGATCCTGAAAAAATAGGAATAATGGGATGCAGGACAAGGGTGGTAGATAATATTTATGGAGAAAAAAGCGGGTTAAAGCGTGGTAATGTTGCTTGTGTTACATTGAATCTGGTTCAGCTTGCGTATGATTCTGTCGGAAATATTGAGCGTTTTATTGGTTTGGTTAAAGAGGCTATGAATGATGCAAAAGATTCATTGTTATACAGATACAAAACACTATTGGCATCAGCAGATTTTTCAGAGGTGTATAAACGCAGGATATATAAGGACTCAGAACATTTGGATGCAGCTCTGGCATTTCGTAATGGAACATTATCTATTGGTTTTATAGGTTTGTGGGATGCACTTGCAATTATTTATGGTAAAAAGTGGAATAAAGTTTCTGATATGGAGAGATATTTAGATGATGCGTTTCATATTGTTTATGTCATGCGCGAGATGACAGATATTTACACAAAAGAAACAAAAATGAATTTTTCTCTTTTAGCATCTGCTGCAGAAAGTGTTTCAGGAAATTTTGCGGCATATGATGCTGAACATAGTGGTAAGGGTATGGAGGTCGCTGAGAAAGGGTATTATTCAAATTCGTTTCATGTTCCGGTAAATGTTGAGGCAGATTTTATGGAAAAAATTCAGTTTGAAGGTAGGTTTCATCATTTATGTAATGGTGGTTCAATAACTTATATCGAACTTGAAGAAATGCCGGAGGGTAATATTGAGGCAGTGCAGGAAATTATTGAGTTTGCATATGAGAATGACTGCAATTATATAGGATTAAACTTTCCGATGGACAATTGCAATGACTGTGGTTTTGTCGGCCGTGTTGCATCTGTTTGTCCTAAATGCGGAAGTGCTAATATACGCAGGCTTAGAAGAGTGTCAGGTTATCTTGCGGAAGTAGACAGATTTGTAAAAGGCAAAAAACTTGAATTATTAGACAGATTAAATCATGACAGATGGTATTTAAAAGGAGGTGTGCAAAAAAACAAAACAGACAATGATACAGCATATTGATGAACAGGGGATAACATATTGAAAGATTGAATGGAGGAATGTTGTATGAATGAGACTTACAGAATAAATGATATTGACAGAAACTTAAAAATTGCACGATTTAATCCACTTGATGTTTTGGTTATAGGAGGGACTGGTGCAGGAAAATCGTCTACATTAAATGCAATGTTTGAACGGGAGATTTCAAAGGTGGGTCGCGGCTGTGATCCTGAGACAATGGAAATTAGTTCATATAAGCTTAATGAAAAACTTAGATTTTGGGATACTCCGGGACTTGGGGACAGTAAGGAAGGGGACAGGATTTATTCTAAGAAACTTATTGATATGCTCTATTCTGATTATTATCTGGACAATACACAATACGGTTTGATAGATTTGGTCTTAGTGATTATAGATGGCACCGGAAGAGACATGGGGACAACATACAAACTGTTAAATGAGGTGATTGTGCCAAACTTTCAGAAAGACAGGATTTTAGTAGCAATAAATCAGGCAGATATGGCGATGAAGGGAAGACACTGGGATGAAGAGAAAAATAGACCTGATGAAAAGCTGCTTTCATTTTTAAAAGATAAGACTGAGTCGGTTGTAAGCAGGGTTAAGGAGGGAACAGGAGTAAGTATAAAAAGACCAGTCTTTTATTCAGCAGAGAGAGGGTACAATATTGAAAGTCTTTTAGATTTGATAGTAGATAATATGCCAAGGGAAAGGAGGAATCTGGTAGCATAACCTTAAATTAATGTATAGTGTGTAAAATAAGTGGAACATAAGACGGGATTATGAAACAACATTGCAGGAAGAAGAAATTAAACGCAGACAAATTGGAGGAAAACGCATATGAAAAAAGAAAATATATATGAGACAATGGAAAATGATGTTTTAAACGCAAACTTAGATGAGGCAGAAAAAAGCAAGTTACTTAAAAATATTATGAGACTAAAGGACAAAAAGGTCAATATTATGATTACCGGTGCCACCGGCTGTGGAAAGAGTTCGACTATTAATGCATTATTTGATATGGAAGTTGCAAAGGTGGGAGTTGGCGTTGATCCTGAGACAATGGATATTGAAAAATATGAGCTTAATAATCTGACTTTATGGGATACTCCGGGTTTAGGTGATGGAAAAGAAGCAGACAACAGACACGCAAAAAATATAATTAAAAAACTGGCAGAAGTAGATGAAAACGGTGATGCACTTATTGATTTAGTTTTGGTAATCTTAGACGGTGGAACCCGTGACCTTGGAACATCATATGAACTTATAAATAGTGTTATTATACCAAATTTGGGTGAGGATAAGAAAAACAGGATATTAGTAGCAATAAATCAGGCAGATGTAGCAATGAAAGGAAGATACTGGGATTACGAGAAAAATGAACCGATGGATAAGTTAAAAGAGTTTTTGGACAATAAGGTCATATCAGTAAAGAACAGGATTAAAGAGGCAACAGGAGTTGATATTGAACCGATATATTATAGTGCTGGATTTAAAGAGGAAGGGGAAGAACAGTCCAGACCATACAACTTGTCAAAATTACTTTATTATATAGTCAAGGCAACACCGACAGAAAAAAGAGCAGTATATGTTAATAATACGAATGAAGATGAAAATATGTGGAGAGACAACGATGATTTGCTCGATTACGGAGAAGAAACAAGAAAAAGTATTATGGATTCGGTTGTGGAAGGAGCATCAAGAGGAGTAGATGTAGGCGGAGATATAGGCGGGGAAATAGGAGGTATATTTGGAAAAACAGGAGAAAGAATAGGCAGAGCCGTAGGAAGTGTTGTTGGAGGAGTGATTGGAGCTGTTGGAGGATTTATAGGAGGATTTTTTAGTTGATGCCATACTTTTTAAGTTGTTTTGGGCTGAATATTGTCTAAAGGAAGGAGGTTATAGACAATATTCAGCAGATGTTATGAAAAGATATGTTTTTGATTAAGGAGGTTGTGCTATGTCAATGATGCCTATGTATAAGATTTGTCCAAGATGTAAAAGAAGATATTCATGGAATCCGGATGTTGGGAAAATGTCTTGTCCGTACTGTAGAGGATTAGGAAAATCGGATATGGGTTACGCAAAATTAAATAAAATATTTAAGAACAGAAAAAAGTAAAATACAGCCTGGTTTAAGACACGAGATCTAATAATTAATTATCTAAAGGGGGTATTTATAATATGAAAAAAGTTAAATTACATAATAATATTTTTATTGTTGCAAGAAAATCAAAACAGATGAAAAAATTGGATTATTATATTCAGATGCCGGATAATAAAGAATTTTATATGTTTACGAGAAATTATTCAAAAGTATGTTATGATATATGTAAGGCGGGTACGCCGGTTAACAAGGTGATTGGAGAGAAGACAAGAAATGAAGCCGTAATGAAACTGGTTAAGTATTTGAGATTTACAATGCCGTATTTTGCAGAAGAGTTTGCATTGAAGATTGCGGCATAGTGATTTGCAAAAGTGCTTGATTTGAAGATAATGCCATAATATTTTGCAAGGGTGTTTGGTCTTGAGATGATAGTATGGTATTTTGCAAGGGGAGTATATTTGTAAAAGTTCAAAGATTGAAATTAAAAAGGAGTGTAAAAATGTTTATTAATTTAACAAATCATCCAAGTGATAAGTGGAGTGAAAGTCAGAGAAAGGCAGCAGAGGAATATGGAGAGATAGTAGATATTGGATTTCCGGACATAGACAGCAAGATGTCTTCAGAAGAAGTCAAAAGATTTGCAATGGATTATGTAAAGAAGATTATGGAGAAGAAACCAAAGTGTGTGTTATGTCAGGGTGAATTTACATTTTCGTATCAGGTAATAAAAGAGTTGAAAGCGAGAGGGATAAAAACAGTGGCGGCTTGCAGCGAAAGGCATACCTCAGAGATGGTAGCAGGAGATGTTACAAGTAGAGTGTCATTGTTTGAATTTGTACAGTTTAGGGAGTATTGATTAGGATGGCTGCAAAGTAAATTTGTATATTACAGTTTTATAAATGCCTTGAGTATTGATTTTTAAGGAGGAAATAGCTATGGACACAAATGTAAATGGAAATGAAGATGCAATGATGCTGATTTTTTTGAGTGATTATAAACCCGGAAATAAAGAGGGCAAATATAAATATAAGGATGATGAATTTTCAGGAATTCAGACAAGTGATGCTCCGACATTATGTTTGTTAGACTGTGCACATAAGGCTGGTCATGATATAAGTAAAATTATCTGTATAGTTTCAAAGGATGTATATGAAAAGGAGATTGTTCAGGTCAGTAATGAGGAGAAGAAAACGACAGAGTTTAAAAACTATAAAAATTTTGTAAGAGAAAAGTGTAGGAAAAAATATGGAGATGAGTATGCAGAAAAACTTAAATTTGAACCTGTCTATTATGATTTTAATCCTGATGCTGCTCCAGATGATGAAGAAATAAAAGGTGATAAGGCAATATACATATATAATCAGATTGCTAAAATCTTACATGATGAAAATTATCAGAAGAATTTGTCGATATATCTTGATTATACAAGTGGTTTAAGGGATGTAAGTTTCTTAATGACATCTATCATACGATATATGGAATTTTATGATATTAAATTAAAGAAGATAGTATATAGTAAGTTTAATAGAAATAAAAAAGAGGATGACAAATTTAATGGTGAGATATTTGAAATAGATTATATTTATGGTATGTATAATCTGATAAATGGTGTGAGTGAGTTTGTAAATACAGGCAATGCCAGTCAGCTGAAAATAGTTTATCAGAATGAAAAAGAAAATATGGAGAAGAATGAACTGTTAAATGAGATCTCAAAAGTGATTGATACGATTATACAGTTTTCTGATACAATTAGCTTATGCTCATTAAAAGAGTTAGATGTAGTAATGAAAAATGTACAGGATGGCATAAACCAGTTAGAAGAAAAGTATAAAAATGACAAACAAATATCAAAGGCTGAAAAAGAGGGTGATTTTTATACCCAGATTTTTATAAGCCTGTTGCCGTTGATTAGAGAAAAAATGTATTTTAATAATAGTGAATTTGATTATCCGCAGTTAATTCACTGGTGTATTGATAACAGAATGTTGCAGCAGGCTCTTACAATTTATACTGAAAAAATGCCGGAATATTATTTTAGAAAAGGTTTTATAGCAAAAGAAGTAGTAGACATAAACAAGGTTGAGAGTAAGAAAAATGAAAGTTCAAAATATACTACGGCATTTTATACAAATCTGTATGACTGGAGCGAGGCACAGAAGGAGGAACCTGAAACATTTTTTGATAAAATAAGAAGGATAATATTGGAAGTGTGGGAAGACTCTGTTGATAACAAAGCAGAAAAACAATTTGCAAATGAGTTAAATAACAGAATTGGCAGAGAAACAGATGAGAGTATAAAATTAGCATTACAAAATTTTAAAGAGATTGTAGATATGTATGCCAGTCATAATTGCAATAAGCCTAAAATTAAATTAAAAGATGGTGCGGAAGAGGAAATACGAGAGACAAAATTGTCTAAGTTTATGAATTCATTATCATCGGGGACAAATAAAGATGAATTATATATGATTATTTATAAAAAGAAGTATAATAAGGATAAAGATGCACAAACATATAGGAAAAAGGTTAAAGGTATTGAAAATCTGATAGATGGAACTGTAAAAATAGAAAATTCAGAAAAACTCATTGATATTATGAAATATTATCTTGCAGTAAAACTTATAAGGAATCGTGTAAATCATGCCAGTGAAAAGAACCTTTCAACAGATGAAGAAGTTGCATTTAACAAACTGAAAGAATATGGTATTGATATTGATGAGAGTATGAGGTTTAACAACATTGAGAATATATTATTACAAGGGGTAAAGTGTACTTTGAAGTATATTTAAAAGATATATAATTGCAAGTGTAAAAACATTTATAATATGAAGACATATTTCAATATAAAAAGGCAGTCGAAAGGCTGTCTTTTTATGGATGAACTGTTACAAGGATGGTTATAGTGTTCAGAAAATTGCTATACTTTTTTGTCAAAAAGTGTTAAAATAAATTTATAAATCCATTTCGGGAATTTTAGTCTATATATGACAAAAAATATGAACAAAGTGTAAAGAGGCATAAAAATGGCAAAAAATAAGCAGATTTTGATGTTGTCAGACAATTACCTGCAAAATCGAGTCTGCAAATGCTTCATTTTAGGGCGTTCCCAGAGGGGAGCGTAGAAATGGAGAAAGCCCGATAGAGAGCATTGACACAAACTAATTGTTCAATTTTCTTTTTTGCCTTTTCAAGGTAGAAATGGAGAAAGCCCGATAGAGAGCATTGACACTCCATAACATAATATGGTTTATCATCAATATAACAGTGTAGAAATGGAGAAAGCCCGATAGAGAGCATTGACACATCCAGATATACGAATGCTCTGGGATGGTGTCTCCTTGTAGAAATGGAGAAAGCCCGATAAAGGGCATTGACTCACAATTTTGTTTTTGTTCTTTTTGTAAGCTCATCAGTTAGTAGAAATGGAGAAAGCCCGATAAAGGGCATTGACTCACAATTTCAGAATTTTCTCCAATTCCACCAGAAAAAACATAGAAATGGAAGAAGCCCGTTAAAGGGCATTGACTCATTCAACTCAAAACATTCATTTTTTGCAAGATTTTTTGTATAAATGGAAGAAGCCCGTTAAAGGGCATTGACACAGAGCCTCTGTGATTTCATCTTCTGTATATATATCTGTAGAAATGGAGAAAGCCCGATAAAGGACATTATTAAAAAAGTAACGCAAACAATGATAAAATCGCCATTTAAAGCAGTTAAGTGGTGATTTTTTTGTATGTTATTAACAAAGAAATCTATATAAAATAATGCATATTGCATAAGAAAATAAAAAATCTAATATTACAAAATTGTTTATAGTGTACCAAATCATATAAAATATTTCTAACAATATTCACATATTAAAAAGATAAATCGTATGTTATCATTATTTCACTTAAGAAAAACAAGCATTTTCATCTGTTTATCAGATGATAAAGTTCAGTTATGAACATATATTTCTGAAGCAAATACTGAAAGAAGGTGGAACAAGTGTCTAATAAAATACAAAATAAAGGAAAATCTAAAAAGAATAGAAAAACTGATGAAGAAGTGATACAGATAATAAGAAATCTTCGTTTGATTGACGATGTATTATTTGAGAAGTTTATAGAAGATGCAGCGGCGTGCGAAGAGTTATTACAGGTAATACTTGAAAATTCACGGCTAAAAGTTAAGCCGGAAACATTAGTTGCACAAAAGTCATTAAGAAATCTTGCAAAGAGATCAGTTCGCTTAGATGCATATATTGAAGGTGTTGAAGATAAAGTATATAATATAGAAATACAGAGATCAGATAATTGCAATCATGTAAAACGCGTGCGTTATAATGCATCAACGATAACAATTAATAAATCTGAACCGGGTGATGAATTTGAGGATGTTCAGGATGTAATAGTAATTTATATATCCGAGTTCGATATGTTTGGAGCAGGAAAAACAGTGTATCATGTAGAAAATGTTATAAGGGAAACAGGCAATCCGGTGAATGATGGTCTTATGTCAGTATATGTCAATACGGAAGTGGCAGATGATAGTCTGATAAGTGACCTCATGCAATGTTTTCTAAAAACAGATTTCGAGGATGATAAATTTCCAAATATATCAAGAAGAATGAAAGAATTAAAACATGGTGAGGAGGACGAGAAGATGTGTAAAAGTGTAGAGGAGTATGCCGAGAGAAAAGCGAAAGAAGCAGCAAAAGAGGCAGCAAAAGAGGCAGCAAAAAAAGCTACAGAGGAGGCTGTAAAAAAAGCTATGGCTGAGAAGAAAAAAACGGTAGAAAAATTAAATGATATGGGAATGGATATTTCTTTAATAGCAAGTGCTGTAGATATGGATGAAGAAACTATAAAACAGTGGTTAGAGAAATAATGTTTTCACAAAACGAGCATTTCCTAACGACTTGCCCTTACTATGTCTTTCGTGGTAATATAAACAACTGTACGACAAAGCAAAAAGTACAGATTCAAAAGAAAAAATGTCTAAAACTATTAAGAAGCAGAGTGGATTGTAAATATCTGCCTGACTGGTAAAATGTTTTTGTTACACGAAAGGAGTAAAAAATGAGTAATCAACAATCTTCAGCCCCTATTCAGGAAAATAAGATGGGGATTATGCCAATAGGAAAACTGGTTTTCAATATGTCACTGCCGATGATGGTTTCGATGATGGTGCAGGCATTATACAATATTGTTGACAGTATATTTGTCGCAAAATTATCGGAGAATGCTTTGACGGCGGTTTCACTTGCATTCCCTTTGCAAACGCTTCTTATTGCGGTAGCTACGGGAACCGGTGTAGGTATGAATGCACTTTTGTCTAAGTCTCTCGGGGAGAAAGATTTTAAGAAAGCTAATAAAACGGCGACAAATGCAGCATTTATATATGCGGTAAGTTATATTATTTTTCTAATACTTGGATTTACCGTAGTGAAGCCTTTTTACAGAAGTCAGGTGGGAAGTGCCGATGCTGAGATTATGACCATGGGAGTTGATTATCTTAGCACGGTCATGATTTTTTCATTTGGTATTTTCACGCAGGTGTTTTTTGAGAGACTTCTCACATCGACAGGACGCACGATTTTTAGTATGACTTCCCAACTCAGCGGTGCGGTTACAAATATTATATTAGATCCGATTTTAATCTTCGGTATGTTTGGTGCTCCTAAAATGGGAGTGACGGGAGCTGCTGTTGCCACTGTTATCGGCCAGTGTGTTGCAGGGCTTGTTGCAGGAACCTGTAATCACAAATTTAATCATGAAGTTAGATTTCAATTTAAGGGATTTAAGCCTGATTTTAAGATTATCGGAACGATTTATGCAGTTGGAATACCTTCTATTATAATGCAGTCTATCGGCTCTGTTATGACATACTGCATGAACCGTATTCTTATTGAGTTTTCATCAACAGCTACGGCTGTTTTTGGTGTTTATTTTAAGCTGCAAAGCTTTTTCTTTATGCCTGTATTTGGTCTGAACAACGGAATTACACCCATTATTGCCTACAATTATGGTGCGAGACAGCGTAAGCGTATGGTAAAGACGATAAAAGTAAGTCTTGCGACGGCTTTTTGTCTTACATTTATTGGATTTGTTCTTTTTGAGAGTATTCCACAGGCATTGCTCGGATTGTTTAATGCCTCTGATGATATGCTTAAGATAGGTGTGCCTGCACTTAGAACGATAGGTGTACATTATCTGATTGCATGGTTCTGTATTATTGCAGGAACCGTATTTCAGGCACTTGGAAAAGCAGTGTTTAGTATGGTCGTATCAATCATGCGTCAGCTTGTAGTTCTCGTGCCGGCTGCGTATCTTCTTGCAAAATTTGGCGGACTTCATATGGTATGGTGGTCGTTTCCAATTGCAGAGGTTATGTCATTTATTGTGTCACTTACATTTCTTATAAAAATCTGGAATGACATTATAAAAGATATTCCTGAGGGACGGGAATAAGGCGGATAGCAAACATAAAAATAGGTGACCGGATAGGGTTGATGCATGAAAAAGCTGTTTTGCTTCTTCCAAACCGTCAAGAAGCTGCTTGTTTACATCAAACATACTTTTTAGAAAGAGTGGAAAATCTGCATTGTGATTCCATATATACTTTCCGTCAGCAATAACAAAAGCACCACTGTCCGGATGGACATGGTGCATAAGGTAACGGTATCTTTTCTTAATCAGCGTATTTTGCTGACGGGTCAATGTTTTTTATTGACATATGTACTGCTGCGAGCGACGATGTAGAGAGAGCGTGCCAGTGGCATTATTTGTTATACATCCTCGATTGACACAGATGTATATTACAGTTTTATTCCTTTGAGCAGCTTCGCAAAAGGACTTTCATCAGCTTTTTCTTCCTTATCTGCACGAAATTCGTCTGGAATTTCGTATGTATCTTCTTCTTCGTCAGGAATATCATTCTCAAGTGCTTTCATGCTGAGTGATATCCTGTCACCATCAAGAGCGATTATTTTTGCAGATACAGTATCACCGAGTTTAACAACTTCCTTTGGAGATTTGATAAATTTATTTGTAATCTGTGATATATGACAAAGTCCTATAAGGTCTTCACCTATTTCAATAAATACTCCATATGATTCCATGCGCACAATCTTTCCGGAAACGGTTTCGCCAACTGCGAGTTTTGAAACTTTCTGCGAATGTTCAAGCACTGCGTTTTCTCTTGCGATTTCTTTTGCTGAGAGGACAAGTCTTTTTTCGTTTGCGTCAGCGGTAATGATAATCGCATTTAAAGTCATGCCGACATAGCTTTCAGTGTCCTCAACATAGTCAAGACCGATTTTTGAAGCGGGAATAAATGCTTTAACTCCCTTGACAAAACCTGTCACACCACCTGGATTTGCTTCAGTGACCTTGAAAGCAAAAACAGTGCGGTCTGCCATATCCTTTTTAAGTTCATCCCATACAAGAAGATTGTGGGCAGCTTTTTTTGATAAGATGACAGCTCCGTTGTCACTTTCGGCATCAATTACCATTGCACGAATGGTATCGCCGATATTGCAGTCATTTTTGATTGAAAAAGAAGGATCATCGCTACATTCTTCAAGTGGAATGATACCCTCAGTATAATAATTCAAATCGACGGTGAGTTCTGTTTCAGAAATTCCTATAACGGTAACATCTAAAATGTCACCCTCTTTTATAACTTTAAAAGAACTTTCAAGTTCCTTTTCAAAATCTTTCATGCTTTCAGTCATGTTATGTACCCCCTTAGTTGATATATCTTATATTTTAGTATAGTGTGATTGAAAATACAATGATGGATTTTGTTGAGGCAGCAATGTATTCTGCATAGCATAAATATATTTATGTTTTGCTCTTTCAATATAATCAAAAAACATAGTAGAATATCAATCAGTTTTGTTTTATGTTGTGTTATAATATTATGGGTTACTTAGAAAATGGTAAATTTGATTAAAAAAATCAAGCCAGTCGCGAAGTGTTGTTGATACGATAATGTCAGTTGAAAGGATCATAGTTATGGATATTAAAATAGCAGTATGTGATGATGAGGTGGAGATATGCGCTTTATTGGAGATGATGTTGATTGATATTTTTAGGGATAAAGGTATGAGTTGTGAAGCAGAGTCATTTTATACAGGAGAAAGTCTGTGTAAAGAATTTGAACGCAGGAAATATGATTTAATCTTTTTAGATATAGAAATGGACGGAAAATCTGGGATAGATGTTGGAAGATTTTTGAGAGATGAACTGGGAAATGAAACGGTTCAGATTGTATATATATCCGCAAAGACAGAATATGCTATGGAACTTTTTGAATTTCATCCGATGAATTTTCTTGTAAAACCGATTGAGCGTTCAAAAATTGAAAAATTGGTTAATAAGTACCTGATTATTACTGAACAGAATAATAAGTTTTTTGGTTACAAAAAGAAAACGGACTATTTTAAAGTTCCGTTGTCAGATATATTATATTTTGAAAGCCATAATCGAAAGATACACATTCAAATGAAGGATAGGGAAGATGATTTTTATGGTTCAATGGATGATGTATATAAAATGGTAAAAGGACATTGTTATTTGTTTATTCACAAATCTATTATTGTAAATTATCGACAAATTAAAAAAATATTTTATGAAAAAGTTGTTATGATAGATGATACCGTATTACCGATCAGTCAGTCTAGGCGGTCTGCAATCAGGAAAATGTGTATGAAAATACGAAAAGAGGAAAAGTGATGGGAAATATATTTAACTATGCTATGGGAGGAATTGTTGATTTTTTGGAAGTATATATTATATTTCGTTATATGATGATATTTTTCGAGGATGCATATGTTAATGACAGATTAGCGTATATTGCCTATGCAGCACGCCTTTTTATTTCTTTTGCCCTGCGTTTTGCTTCCGTATCTCCAGTTATTAGTGCCGGAATTTCATACGGGAGTATTTTTTTTGTTTCGCTTTGTTATGTGACAATTATGTCAAAAAGATTGATTGTTTCTGCGTTTATTTATATGTGTTCATTTTCCTCTGAGGCAGTTGTAGCTGTGATTGTTGGAATAAGTGGTTTTGATGCTTTTGGAAATACTGAGCATATATCGGTATTCTGGAATTTGATAATAGAAATGATTTTTTGGAGCATTTCATTAATTATCAGAAAATTTAATAATATAAATGAAAAGCTCAAAGTACCGAAATCTTTTGTAACATTTATTATAGTGATTACTGTGTCTATGATATGTTTGGAGTGCATGATTTTTTCTCAGGAGAAATTGGATGAACGAATAGCGGGGATTTCACTGGTCTGTCTTATATCATCTGTTTTTATGCTGATGTATTTATATGATTCTTTGACCATAGTAATTAAGGAACATATGGAAACAGCAATTGCTAAAAAGGAAAAAGAATATTATCACAAACAATCTGAAATGCTAACAGAAAAATATGCAGAATTAAACAAATATCGTCATGATATGAAAAATCGAATGATAGCTATACAGCAGATGGTTAATAAAAAACAATATGAGTCTGTATCAAGATATACAGAGGAATTTGTTGAGAAAATAGAATTTGCTACTCCATACTGTAATACGGGAAATATTGCATTGGACAGCATTGTTAATTATAAATTAACAAAAATGACAGAATTGGGAATTTCGGTAGAAATTGATATAGTGCTTCCATCTAACCTGCCAATTAATGAGGATGATTTAGTAGTTATTGTGGGAAATCTTTTAGATAATGCAATGGACGGAACAGGCAGGATGGAAAAAGCAATAGATAGATTTGTTCAAATTGATTTTTCATATGAAAAGGGAAGTGTCTGGCTTTGTGTGAAAAACGCTTATAATGGTTGCTTACAACGACGAGGAAAGAGTTTTTTTACAAGTAAAAAAGACAAGACAATGCATGGCTTGGGCTTGCAAAATGTAAGGGAAATTGTTGAAAAGTATAACGGTTTGTTGGAATTTTCAACAGAAGATAATTTATTTGTAGTGGATATTGTTCTGCATATGTAGGTAAGAAAATTGAATTTTTGTAAAAATGTCATTGGAAAGCACAGAGGTCAAGTGGATATTCGCAATCCGCTTTGCTACTTCTTTGATAGTGCGTAAACTTTAAATTTCAACAAAAGTTTATATAGATTCATACAAATGGCCGTACAAAAGATGAATATATGGTAGAATGAATAAGTCAAGAATCAATAATACTTGTACTCTTGACTGTGAAATATGTATCATTAAGTGTATTTTGTCTGCTATTATTATTTATAATGAGTAGCATTGTGATTTTGTTGTTGGCACCTATTGATACTATTAATAAACGACTGGATGAAATTGAACACATTCATTATCGTAAAAAAGCTAGTGTAGTGTTGGCACTTGAATGTTTAATAGTAATTTTAAGTTTAGTGTTTCATAATATTCTGTTTTTGGAAAGTATTATTTTTTCGCAATTTACAATAGCGATATCGTTAATTTGTGGAGAGTTAAAAAATTATTTACAAAGTGATAGTTTGAATGGAGGAAAAATGTTATGAAAAAGATAATAAATGACACTCCTTATTTGAATAGGAGGTGCTGAATGAAATATATTTGGTTTAATATAAAAAGCTTTTTCATAAAAAAGAAATTGATATTTATTTTATCTTTTTTTTCTATAATCTGTTCGTGTATTATGATTCATTTTTCTTATGGATTATATCAAAACTATCAGTTAAAAAAACAGTATGATTTGTCAGATGAGAGAAAGATTGTATTGACTTTACAAGGGGATTTTGATGAAACATCAGATAATGAATTAAATGATGATGAAAGCTATTTTATGCCGGCTGATTCAGCAAAAAGTTATGTAACGGTGGATTTATTAAAGAAATATGTGGCGGAATTTAGTAATTCTTATACGGATAAATTGAAATACATTGAAGCGACAGCGATAGTAGACAAATTACCCTTTCATATGAACTTCTCTATAAAGGATGGATTGATTATTAAAAGTGATGAATTTGAAAAAGAAGTAGAAGATAACGCTATGTTGGAAAGTGGAAGATATTTTACGGAGGAAGAATATCGGAAAGGGGAAAAAGTTGCTATTTGTTGGGATTATTTACATTGGAATACAATGTCCTCTCCTGTCAGTAAGCGTATGGCTGTGGACAAGAAAATACTACATATTCAAGGAAAAGATTATAAAATTATTGCTTATGGAATCATTGATATTGACAGACCGGTTATACCAATTACATCTTTGGAGGATACGACGCCTTTTACCGGAGAAATAGTATTTAATTTTAAGAAACCGATTAGACAAGAGCAGTACGATATTGTGGTGGAAAAAACTGAGAAAATTTTTGGGGATAAAGCTGTTGTAGCAGCGGCAAATCTTCCAGATGATGATGCGGTATATCTGTATAACACAATTATAATGGTTACTATTTTTATTACACTTGTTTCTGCAATAAATTTTGCTGTTTTGTATCGTTATATTCTTTCCAGCAGAAAGCAGGCACTCATGGTTTACAGGATTTGTGGGTTGAGTTTTTGCAGAGTTGTATTATTGTACTTGGGAGAATGTACAGCTTTGACTATTACGGCTTACTTTATTGGCGTTTTGCTATTTGAAAATGTAATATTGAAAAAAATTTCGGGGTATTATGAATATATGAGCAGTAGCTACAGCAGTTATATTTATTTTGTATTGTTTGCTGTATATTTTTTGATTTCCTTGCTGGTATTGACTTTAATGATTATATATGCTTTGAAAACAGACATGAAGTTGAATGTAAAGGGAGGAGTTCGATGAAACTAAAATATGCACTTTATGAGCAAAAGAAAAATAAGCTTATGACTATACTGTTTTTTATTCAGACTATGATTGTTTTAATTATGATTGTCAGCATTATTTCAGCAATTTTTTCCAGATATGAAAAATACAAGCCTTTGGAAAGTTTTTTTCGTGGAGATGGTCTGAATATGCATATGACTGATTTGTTGGGGAGAAATGGGCAGAGATATCTTCCTTTTACGGAGTCATCTGATGTGGAAAAATATTTAAAGAAAGCGCATATGGTTAGTTCATATTCTATACAGATGACATTTGATATTGATAATAAAAAGAATGAGCTTGGCACATGGTCACCTGTCGTTGGATATGATGATGAATTACTCTCTGCATATACTCCTGAGATGGAAACAGGACGCTGGCTTAGGATAGAGGATGCAGATACTGATATGATTGAGATTGTGCTGGCACAGAAAGAGAATAGTCATAAAGTAGGAGATATTATAACGCTTACAACATCTGATGTAATAAAAGATTCGAGGAAGTACAAGCTGTCAAAACAGGTTAAGGCTAAGGTTGTAGGAATTCTTGCAGATGGAGCGAGCACAATTATGCGTACAAAACATTATGGAGAATATTCTGATTTTAGGGATTATTATTATCCGTTTAATAGGGACGAGGAGGAAAGGGCAGTCGTATTTGTATCAAAGAGGGATATAGAACATAACAATCGAATTAATGTTGCAACTGAACAAAAGAATTTGATAAAGGGTGAAAAATGCATATGGCCGTATATCATATCAGGGCCATGTTTTATACAATATGATAAGGGGATTTCAAAGAAGGAAAAAGAGTATAATTCAAAATATCTTGCGGTTAATGGCAGGTATGTATTTCGTCATACATCGGTAGAAATGAGAGAAAATAGTATGGAATATATTATGAATCAGATGAATATATTAATTCCTATTCTAATTGCTATGATTATTCTTACAATGATGTCTATTATTAGCAGTACGGTAATTATGATACGACAAAATATGCATAATTATTCTATCTATTATATGTTGGGGTTGACATGGAGAAAATGTATGTCTATTCATGTATTAAGTGTAATTATGATGCAGATGGGAATATTTGTGTTTACGATATTTTGCATTGGTATTTGTAAAAAGTTGGGTGCACTGGACAGAACTGTTTTTGCTCTGGGAGGCTGGCAGTTATTAGGTTGTTTAGTGATGATAGTGTTTTTTATTGTATTTAGTATCGTGCTGTCTTTTTTGTTGATTGGAAAGAAATCAGCAAAAGACATTTTAAGTGAGGTAGAATAGTGTGAAAAATAACACTGATGTGTTTATTTTTCACATGGTTATTTGCTTCTGAGCGAAAACAAATAGCCATGATTGCAGATGAGAAATCGCCTACGCGAATTTCTCATCACATCTTCGCGACAAGTCGCTCAGAAATGGAGATTATTATGATAAAAAATGTTTTAGAGTATCTGGAGCAGTCTGCGGCAAAATCGCCGGATAAAACAGCGGTGGCAGATGAACATAATGCCTTTACCTATCAGGAACTGCTGGACAATGCGCAGAGAGTGGGTGCGGTACTGCAAAAGGAAACACCGGTGCGTACTGCAGTTCCGGTTTACATGGAAAAGAGCTGTAATGCACTGGCAGCATTTATGGGAGCGGCAAAGGCAGGCTGCTTTTACTGCCTGTTAGACCCCACACAGCCTGTAGAACGTATCCAGATGATTCTTGCAACACTGGGTGCAGAAATTATGATTATAGATGAAAAGTCTGCAAAGAAGCAGGAAAAGTTAGGATTTTCCGGTAAAGTATTAAAGATTGAAGAATTGCTGGAATATACACCGGACGAAGAAGAAATAAAACAGCTTGATATCATCCGTGAAAATGCGCTGGATATTGACCCGCTGTATTCGATTTTTACTTCCGGCTCAACTGGTGTGCCAAAGGGGGTTATTGTAAACCACCGTTCAGTTATTGACTTTATTGACTGCTTTACAGATACGTTCCACATTACGGAAAATGATGTCATCGGCAATCAGGCGCCGTTTGACTTTGACGTTTCGGTAAAGGATATTTATTCAACCTTAAAGACCGGTGCAACGATGCAGATTATTCCAAAGAAGCTGTTTTCATTTCCGATGCCGCTGATGGATTATCTGGACGACAGAAAGGTGACAACCCTGATTTGGGCGGTATCGGCACTCTGTATTGTAACGACCTTAAAAGGCTTTGACTATAAAAGACCGGGGTGCATTAACAAAGTTATTTTCTCCGGAGAGGTTATGCCGGTGAAACATTTAAACAGCTGGCGGGAAACGTATCCAGAAGCCATGTTTGTCAATGTATACGGACCGACAGAAATCACTTGTAACTGTACTTATTACATTGTAGACCGTGAGTTTGCACTCGATGAAACACTGCCAATGGGAAAAGCATTTCCGAATGAACGTGTCTTTTTATTAGATGACAATGACAATCTGATTACGCCGGATACGCCGGATACAACCGGTGAAATCTGTGTATCAGGTACGGCGGTGACACTTGGATATTATAATAACAGGGAAAAGACGGATCAGGCGTTTGTACAGAATCCGTTAAATGACAAATACAACGAAATTATTTACCGTACAGGTGATTTGGGCTATTACAGCAAGGCGGGCGAGCTTTATTTTTCATCCCGCAAGGATTTTCAGATTAAGCATATGGGACACCGCATTGAGCTGGGTGAAATTGATATGGCAATCAACGCGGTGGAAGGCTGCGTGCGTGCCTGCTGTATCTTTGACAAAGACAACAATAAGATTATCGGATTCTATGAAGGAACACCGGATAAGAAGACGATTACCCATGAGCTGATGAAAAAGCTTCCAAAGTTTATGATTCCGCAGGAATTTGTTCAGGTGGCATCCATGCCGGTTACAAAAAACGGTAAGATTGACAGAAATGCCTTGATGGAGGGAAGAAAAAATGCTTGAGATTGCTAAAATTGTAGAACTGGCAAAGGAACATGCCACGCCGATGTATCTTTTTGATTTGGATGAATTACAGTCCAGAGTACAGGCAATGAAAGAAATTTTAGGAGAAGACATCCAGCTTTGTTATGCGATGAAAGCCAATCCGTTTCTGGTAGACAGCATGAAGCAGGCAGTTCACAAGTTTGAAGTCTGCTCACCTGGAGAATTTGCAATCTGTGAAAGAGAGCAGGTCGCAATGGCTGATATTGTGCTTTCGGGTGTCAATAAAGAAAAAGCAGATATTCTTCATGTGATGAAGGATTGTGGCGGCGTGGGCGTGTATACAATCGAATCCCGTACCCAGTTAGAACTGCTTCAGACATGTGCAAAAGAAACGAATCTGACAATCCGCGCACTGATCCGCGTGACAAGCGGCAACCAGTTCGGTGTTGACGAATCAGAACTGGAAGATATTATTGCAAACCGTACACAGTACCCGAATATTGACTTTTACGGTATCCAGTGTTATACAGGCACGCAGAAGAAAAAGATGAAACAGATTGAAGAAGAACTGACACATTTAGATGGATTGTGCGACAGCCTGAAAGAAAAGTACGACTGGACGGCAAAGGAATTTGAATACGGGCCGGGGCTTTTAGTTTCTTACTTCGGAGAAGAAGCATTAAATGACGGATTTGACGAATTAAAGGAATTTGCGGCACTTCTTGCACCAATTCGCGGCAAATATGAAATTACGCTTGAAATGGGACGTTTTATCGCAGCTTCCTGTGGGGTGTTTGTTTCATCGGTAGCGGATTTAAAGACGAATAAAGAGCAGAATTACTGTATTATTGACGGCGGAATTAACCATATTAATTACTATGGTCAGACCATGGCGATGAAGATTCCGGCATATACTTATGTAAAGGCGGACGGCAGCACAACGGCAGGCTTTGACATGGCAGCACGCAGGAAACTTGCAGATGCTGGAGAAACCGAAAAGTGGACAATCTGCGGCTCACTATGTACGGTTGGTGATGTCATTGTAAAAAATCTGCCGGTAGTAAAGCCCGAAATCGGGGATCTGATACTATTCTATAATATCGGTGCATATTCTGTGACAGAGGGAATTTACCTGTTTTTAAGCAGAAGAATGCCAAAGATTGTGGCGTACTCAAAAAAGGAAAAAGCCGTTGTATACAGGGATGTCCTGGCATCGGACACAATAAATTCACGGATGAGCCTGGTACGGAAATAAAAAAGGTACTTGACGAACATAGTGATGTGTTGTATTTTAAATTCGATACAGACAGCAGGTCTGTAAAAAAAGGAATGAATTTGAAAACAGAAAGGTTAGGTTTTACAGATGGATCAGTTAATGGAAATTTTAACAGAGGTTAATGCAGATGTAGATTTTGAAACATGTGATACACTTATTGATGACGGGATTTTAGATTCTTTTGATATTGTATCTATTGTTGGTGAATTAAACGATACATTTGATATCGATATCACACCGGCAGATATTGTTCCGGAAAATTTCAATTCTGCAGAAGCAATGTGGGATATGATTCAGAGACTTCAGGATCTTTAAGATTAATTTTATTTGATATCTTGAAAATGTGTGTTATAATATTGATATAGGAGCAGTCCAAGGGTATTTTTAAGGAAGGTGGTTTGTATGTCATCTATTTCATTTTATAATTCAGAGTCCATTAATATGCTGCTTTCATCCGGTTTAACGACCAGAAAAAGCAACAGTATTTTTGGCAGTCAGGGTTACGCATTTTCAGGGATTGATTTATCCACATTATCATCAATCCGGAATGGCTCTTATCACAAGCTGTTAAAGTCTTATTATGAAAAAGAGGACAATGACGGCACAACGGCGGATAAGACCAATAAGAAAGACACAACGACGGATACGGCATCACAGAAGTTAAACGGCGCAGCAGTCCGTGATAAAGCGGCCGATGTGGTGGATTCCGTATCTGATTTAAAGAAGACGGCACTCTGGGAGAAAAAGAGTGTAACGGATAAAGAAGGCAATACCACAAAGGAATATAATACTGATGCGATTTATAAAGCTGTATCAGACTTTGTTTCCAATTATAATTCGCTGGTAGAAAAGACGGGTAAGTCTGACGATAACAGCGTATTAAGAAATGCATCTTCCATGGTAAGCTATACAAAGGCAAACCGGTCATTGTTGAAGAGTATAGGCATTACAATCGGAAGTGACAATAAGCTGTCTGTAGATGCAGAAAAGTTCAAACAGTCAGATATGGCAGTTGTAAAATCTACATTTACAGGAAGCAGTTCTTTTGGACAGACTGTATCAAGAAGTGCTTCATCGCTTTACTCGTCTGCTGTTTCGCAGATTGCAAAGCTGGATTCAGCGACAACATATTCAAGCACGGGTTCATATTCTTATGTAACCAGTGCAACCTATAACAAATACTTATAATACACGAGAGGCAGGAAAAAGATAAGCATGGCATTACTTGAAACATGGCGTAAGTTAGCATATGAAACAGAGATGAATCAGAATCAGGCAACGGAATTCTGGAACAGTTATTTTGTACAGGAAAAGGCAATTTATGAGCAGATTCTTGCAACACCGGAAGCACCGGTATCCGGCACAGTAAAAGAACTGGCTGATAAGTTTGGTGTAGAAGTATTAATGATGACAGGATTCCTTGATGGTATCAATGACAGTTTAAAGAATCCGAATCCGATTGAAACAATGGAAGAAGATACGGCGGTCAGTCTTGATTACGATAAGGAAAAGCTTTACTATAACATGGTTGGCTGCAAGGCAGACTGGTTATATGAGCTTCCTGCATGGGACAATCTTCTTTCAGAAGAAGAAAGAAAGGCGCTTTACAAGAAGCAGAAGCTTTCAGGAACAGTTGTCAAGGCAAAGAAAATCGGAAGAAATGATCCATGTCCTTGCGGCAGCGGCAAAAAGTACAAGAAGTGCTGTGGAAAGAATGCGTAATAGCAGGTAATACAGAAAAGCAGAATGCGGGATTGTTGTGTGAAAGCATATCAGTTCCGCATTTTTAAAATGGAGGGATACAATGCAGGCATATACAGGATTTGCGTATGTTTATGATGAATATATGGATAATATTCCTTATGAGGAATGGTGTGAATATTTAGTGGAGCGGTTAAAGGAACAGGGCGTTACACCGGATATGGAAATTGCTGATTTAGGCTGCGGAACGGGTACGGTGACACAGCTTTTAGATAAGGCGGGATACAGTTGTGTCGGTATTGACAATGCGCCGGATATGCTTACGATTGCCGCAGAAAAACTCTATGAGAGCGGACAGGAAATCGTCTATAGTTTACAGGATATGCGCGATTTTGAACTGCCGTATGAGGTTGATGCCATGGTGAGCATTGCGGATTCCATGAATTATATTACCAGCAAAGAGGATATTACATCGGTTTTTGAGTGCGTAAAAAAAGGCATAAAGCCGGGTGGTGTATTTATCTTTGATTTAAAGACGATTCATTTTTTCAGGGATGTCCTTGCGGAAAATACGTATGCGGAAAACCGTGACGATTCTGCCTTTATCTGGGATAACTACTATGATGAGGAAACACGCAATAACGAATATGACCTTGCGGTGTTTATCAAAAATGAAGATGAAAGCTTTATCCGTTACGAGGAAAATCATTTCCAGCATGGATTTTATATGGAAGAAGTACTGGAAGCGGCAGAAACGGCAGGCTTGGAAGTTGAAGCCGTCTATGATGCATTTACAACCGATGCACCGAAGGAAGACAGTGAGAGGTTATACTACATATTAAGACGCCGGTGCGCAGCACGGAGCAATCCGTAGGCGGCTTAGTTGGGGCTTTTGCCTCAACATCAAAAAGTTAATAATAAGAGGAGAATAGTGTGAAAAATAACGCTGATGCGCTTATTTTTTCACACGGCTATTTGTTTCTGAGCGAAAACAAATAGCCATGATTGCAGATGAGAAATCGCCTGCGCGAATTTCTCATCGCAACTTCGCGACAAAGTCGCTCAGAAATGAGGATTATAATGAAAGATTATATTGTAAGAGCGATTGCGGCAGACGGACAAATTCGTGCTTTTGCTGCAACGACAAAAAATATGGTAGAAGAAGCGCGTACCCGTCACAATATGAGTCCGATTGCAACAACGGCACTGGGCAGATTGATGACTGGCGGTGCAATGATGGGAACAATGATGAAAAGTGATGCGGATGTGCTTACCATTCAGATTAAGGGTAACGGTCCTATCGGACAGATGACCGTGACTGCCGATGCAAAGGGCAGGGTGAAAGGATTTGTGGCAAATCCTGAGGTCATGCTTCCGTTAAAGGACGGTAAGTTAGATGTAGCAGGAGCAGTTGGAATCGGTGTGTTAAGTGTTATTAAAGACATCGGTTTAAAAGAGCCGTATGTCGGTGATACAATTTTAATTACCAGTGAAATTGCAGATGATTTAACATACTATTTTGCAACGAGTGAACAGGTGCCATCTTCTGTCGGACTGGGTGTGCTGATGAATAAGGACAACACTGTGCATGAAGCGGGTGGATTTATTATCCAGCTGATGCCGGATGCAACCGAAGAACTCATTGACAAGCTCGAGCAGCGTATTAAGGAAATTACTTCCGTTACGGAAATGTTAGAGCAGGGCATGACACCGGAAGAAATTTTAAATCACATTTTAGGGGATATGAACCTTGAAATTTTAGATACTGTACCGACGGAATTTTACTGCAACTGTTCAAAAGACAGAGTCAGTAAAGCAGTTATGAGTATCGGTGCAGAAGAATTACAGAAGATGATTGATGATGACAAGCCGATTGAAGTCAACTGTCATTTCTGCAACAGCCACTATACCTTTACAGTGGAAGAATTAAAGCAGATGTTAGAAGTGGTGCGCAGATAAAAAGTAATAGAAATGAGGAGAAACTTGAAGAATATTATTTTGATAGGAATGCCCGGAAGCGGTAAAAGTACCATTGGGGTTGTGCTGGCAAAAAAGATGGGATACCAATTTATCGATTCAGATATTGTAATTCAGCAAAAGTATGCAAAGACCTTGGAACAGTTGATTGATGAATACTCAGATGCAGGATTTATTCAGATTGAAAATGATGTGAATAAAGAAATTAAAGCGGAACATACAGTCATTGCAACCGGCGGCAGCGTGGTGTACGGCAGGGAAGCCATGGAACATTTTAAAAAGACCGGTGTAGTTGTATACTTAAAAGTGCCGGAAGAAGAATTAAAAAAACGTCTTGGCAGCTTAAAAGAACGCGGAGTGGTTTCAAACGGCAAGGCAACTATTGCAGAGATTTTTGAAGATAGAAAGGCATTGTATGAGCAGTATGCGGACATTACCGTGACCTGTGCAAATGAAATGCTTCGTTATTCTGTAGAAGATGTTTATGCAAAAATCAACGCGTATTTTGCTGAAAACTACGTTACAAAAGAATAAAAATATGGTATCATAATTTGGGACATACGTGAGTAGTGTGAAAAAGCCTTAAATCAAAGCTTTTTCACACAGCATTTGTGCCGCAGGCGTCACAAAGTCGCTTTTTATCGCAGAGCCTGATAAAATCAGGCTCGCGGTTCCTCCGGCATTAAAATGCCTGCGGAATACGTGAGTAGCAGGGAAGGAGACATCCGATGATCAATATTTTTAAGACAGAGCAGTCGGTTATCCGCACAATTGATGCATTTGAAGACGGCGCATGGGTACAGATGGTTGATCCGAGTGTACAGGAATTGAATAAAGTTTCGGAAGCATATGATATTGAAGTCAGTGACCTTGCGACTGCATTGGATGAGGAAGAAAGTTCACGTATCAGTCTGGAAGACGGCTATACCTTGATTTTAGTGGATATTCCGTCCCCGGAAGTCCGCCATGAAAAGAAAATGTATACAACAATTCCACTCGGTATCCTGATTAAGCAGAATGCGATTATTACAATCTGCAAAGAGGATACACCGGTGTTACAGTATTTTATCCGTAACAAAGTACGGGAGTTCAGTACTAAGAAAAAGATGCGTTTTATTTATCAGCTGCTGCTGCGCTCAGCAGCGCTGTATCAGGCGTATCTGCGTGGAATTGATAAGAAACGTATTGAAATAGAAGAACGCATTGACGGCGATACACAGGATGTTGATATCATTGAACTGCATGAACTGGAATCCACACTGGTATACTTTGCAACGTCCCTGCGTTCAAACAGTATCGTACTGGAACGTCTGCGCCGGTACAAAAGACTGGAACAGTACCCGGAAGATATGGAACTGCTTGAAGATGTTATGGTCGAGTATCAGCAGGCGATAGAGATGACCGCTATTTACAGGGATATTATTGATGGTACAAGGGAACTGTTATCATCAGTGGTTGATAACAGGCTGAATAATGTCATGAAATATCTGACATCGATTACGATTGTCATGGCGATACCGACAATTATTTCCGGCATTTACGGAATGAATGTATCGGGCGTTGGTATGCCGCTGGCATCGTCACCGTATGGGTTTGGCATTATCTGCGTGCTGATACTGCTTATCTGTGTAGCGGCGTTGTGGATTTTAAAAAGGAAGAAAATGTTATGAGTCAGGAATTAGAACAGGAAACGGCAAAAAAGAAGATTCAGACGGTTATTTTCGATTTGGACGGTACACTGTTAAATACGATTGAAGATTTAACGGATAGTGTCAATGCAGTCTGTACGCAGTATGGCTATCCTGTATATCCGGTTGAAACAATAAAAAGTTATGTTGGAAACGGTATCAGAAAGCTGATTGAGCGTGCAATTCCGCAGGGGGCAGAGAATCCACAGTACGAAGGAGTTTATGAATCATTCTGTGCATATTATCAGAAGCATTGCCGGGTTAAGACAAGGCCGTATGACGGAATTTTAACCATGCTTGATACGTTAAAGGCGCAGGGGATTGCAGTCGGCATTGTATCCAATAAGAATCACAACGCGGTTGTGGAATTAAGGGATACCTTTTTTAAAGACGCGATACCGGCAGCAATCGGACAGAGTGATACCACAAGAAAAAAGCCTGCACCGGATACGGTGTATGAAGCGATGAAACAGCTTGGCGCGCAAAAGGAAACAACCGTTTATATCGGGGATTCCGAAGTGGATAAGCAGACCGCAGATAATGCGGGGCTGCCGTGTATTCTGGTCAGCTGGGGTTTCAGGGAACGTACAGCATTGGAAAAGCTGGGAGCATGGGGAATTGCAGATACTCCTCAGCAGATTCTTGAAAAAATAGTATAAAGTGAAACAGGTAGTGGAGAAGAAGATGAAATCAATATTAGTGATTGGAGTAGGAAAGTTTGGACATCATCTGGTAAATAAGCTTTTGGAGCTGGATAATGAAGTTATGATTATAGATTCCAATGAAGACCATATCCGGGATATGTTTACAAAAGTAAACAGTGCCAGGGTGGGGGACTGTACCAATGTTGAAGTTTTAAAAAGCCTTGGAATCCGTAATTTCGACGTGATTATTGTCTGTATTGCAGAAGATTTCCAGAATAGTCTGGAAGTGACAAATCTTGTAAAAGAGTTGGGCGGCAGACATGTTATCAGTATGGCAAGCCGCGATATTCAGGCGAAGTTCCTGTTGAAAAACGGTGCGGACGAGGTACTGTATCCGGCACGTGACGTGGCATATAATCTTGCTGAAAAATGCAGCGCAAATCATGTATTTGATTATATCAAAATGACCGATGAGTATTCCATTTATGAAATACCGATTATTGAAAGCTGGGCAGGAAAGACAATCCGTGAAGTAAATGTCAGGGCAGAATATAATGTTAATATTATTGCGATAGTGTCCGGCGGGGAAACGCTTATTATGCCGTCTGCCGAATATGAATTTCAAAAAGGAGATCACATTAAAGCGCTTGGCAAAAAAGAATGTATTGATAAAATTGTGAAAGAAATTCATTAAAAAAGCTGTCTGGGAATGCCCATCAACATTCTCAGACAGCTTTTTAGTACGCCTTGCGGCACACGTCAATTATTTATAAATTTCCTGCCAGCGGGATACCATCTCTAAAGCATCAGACTCGGAAGAAACTTTTGTTACAATGACACCGTCAAGATAAATTTCATATACTGGAAATTTTTTCTGACTGTCACCATGACAGACCTCTACTTTGTTATACTTTACACGTTCCATCAGGGTAAAAACCTCCTCAAAGTAAATTAATGTAGCTGCTGTGATTCCGGACTTAACAACATCTAGAAGTTTAGCATATTAGAAAACAAAATGAAAGTCACAAAATGCAAATGGTACTAAAGGATTATTTGTGAAAAAATAGAAAGGTAAACGTAAGAAAAATGAAGCTGATTCATTGTGCAGACATTCATCTGGACTCGGCGCTCGCTACCAGTCTTACAAGGCAGGAAGCACGGCGGCGCAACGATGAGCTGTTTGAAACATTTATAAAAATGATGGACTATGCACAGCGGGAGAAGGTGCGTGCAGTCCTTGTAGCAGGAGATTTATTTGACAGTGAAAACGGGCGGGAAGTCGTGAGAAAAAGGATACTCGAAGCAGTGACGGCACATCCTCAGGTGGATTTTTTAGTGCTTTCCGGCAACCATGATGGGGAACGGCTTTTTAACACAGCCCCAGACAGTGGTTTCAATATGACCGTGAATGGGAATTCACTGCCAAAGAATCTTAAATTGTTTCCGGGAGCAGGAAAGGCATACCGTTACGGAAATGTGGTGATTACAGGCTTAAACAGTTTAAAACTGCCGTCAAATCTGCATTTAAAACCGGAAGATACCAATATTGTCATGATGCACGGACAGATTGACCGGTTCGGCAGTTTTGCCGGGAGAAATATAGATTATCTGGCACTGGGGCATATCCACAAATATAAAAAGGGAAGCATTGACAGCCGCGGGGTATACTGTTACAGTGGCTGTCTGGAGGCACGTGGTTTTGATGAATGTGGGGAAAAGGGATTTGTCCTGCTGGATACCGCAGCGGCAGTAAGCGGCAGTGCAGTAAGCGGCACAGAAAACATCGCGGCAGAAAGCCCGGAATGTGGCACGGCGCGTAAGATAGCAGCTCGTTTTGTGCCTTTTGCCAAAAGAAAGGCGTGGGAAATCACAGTGGACTGTACGGATATTGTGACGACACCGCAGTTATATGAAACGGTAAAAATGCAGATTGCAAAGAGGGCATTGGAAGAACAGACAGAGCCGGCAGACAGCCAGGATATGATACGGGTGGTTCTTACCGGTGCAAAGCAGTCACAGGCGGCATATGATATGGATTATATCAAAAAATATCTGGAACAGGAGTATTACCTGGTGCGGCTTAAAGATGAAACCGCCAGTGTGCGGGAAGAGAGCGGATTTGAGGCGTATCTGGAAAAATATATCATGGACAGTGATGAAACAGAGGATATGAAGCAGGAGATACTGGCATGTGTAAAAGCAGCGCTGTCGCAGAACTGAAATAAATTCGGTTCTCGATTCCTCCGGAAAGGTGAAGAAGATGAAGATTCAGGAGTGTTATGTGGAAAATTTTGGCGGGCTGAGTGGGTATCATTTCTGCCCGGAAGAACCGTTGGAGTATCTGTGTGCGCCAAACGGCAGCGGTAAAACGACATTTGCAGCATTTGTGTGCGCCATGTTTTACGGGCTTGGTTCAGCAAGAACCCGTAAAAATTTAGAAGAAGTACCGCGTAAAAAGTATAAGCCGTGGCAGCAGGGAACATGGGGCGGATGGATTCGTTTTGCAGCAGGCACAAAGCAGTACCGGATTGAACGAACCTTTTCGGAAAAGGAGCGGGAGGATACTTTTACGCTGATTGATTTAGATACCGGAATGGTATCACAGGATTACACGGAAAATATCGGGGAAGAACTGTTTGGCATGACAAAAGCGACGTATCAGGCAACAGCATTTATGAGCTGGAATCATATGCGGGTAGAAGTCAATGAAAATATGCGTATCGGCTTTTTTGACGGCACGCAGGATACGGGATTGTTAAAAAGCAAACAGGCAGCCGCCGCAATTGAAGCGGAGTACAGGGAATACAAAAAAACGGGAAACCGCGGGGAGCTTGCGCAGGTTACGGAAGAATTAAACCGTCTTTCCATGCAGGAGTGGGAGCTTGAAAGGCAGAGGAAGCAGTTGTCAGAGCAGAAAATGCCACTATCTTTACAGACGGAAAATACAGGGGCAGACATACAGGCGGAAATGCCTGGCAGTAGTACAACCGGACTTACGGCGGAGGAAGAAGAACGGCTGGCATTTTTAGACGACTATTTTGCAGCCGGTTTAAATCACTCTGACGGACGGGAAGAAAATCTTATAAAACTCCGGGAACAAAAAAGGGAGTGCATATCAAAAATCCGGCAGGCAAAAAGACTTTCCGGTGCGGCGGTTTTTCTGACATTGGCAGGGGTTATACTCGGTATTTTATTAATGGCAGTGCTGCAGAAGCAGTCGGCGGCTGTCTTTGGCGGGCTGGCTGGAATTGCCGGTGTGGCATTGTTTTTTTTGCTGCGAAGGCGCACGGCACAGTATAAAGAGCAGCTTGAAGGATTAAACGGTGCAGAAGAAAAGGAACGCACCGGCGCTGCCTATGCAAAAGAGTATCAGACTCTTTCACAAAAGGAAGAATTTTATAAGCAGATACATCATGCTTTTCAAGAACAGCAGCGGGAAGAAAAGTGTAAAATGCTGGAGAAGCAGCAGATACAGGTTTTACAGAAAAAACGGCAGACCGGACAACGGAAAAAGCAGATAGAACATCGTATGGAGGTGCTTGAAAAGAGCATGCAGTATCTTACAGAGGCAAAGCAGGCATATATCAGTCATATGGCAAAAGATTTATCAGCGCCTTTTTATTCGTATCTGTCTGCATTTGATGAAGAACTGGGCAGGAAAGTGCAGTTAAATGACATCTATGAAATTGGAATCGTTGACCATGGAATTCTGCGGCAAATGGATTATTACAGCAGCGGAATCAAAGACGTTATCTGGTTTTGTGAGCGTATGGCATTTATACAGAGGCTTTCTGTAAAAGAAAAACCGGTGATTGTGCTTGACGATGTCTTTCTGGCACTGGATCATGAAATGCAGAAAAAAGCATTTAATATGGTTGGAAGAATTTCACAGGATTTCCAGATAATATATTTATCTTGTCATGAATATGCTGTACTATAAAAAGTAAATGGGAAATATGCTTGTTAAAAATGACGGCATGAAGTATAATTAATTTAGATTTTTTGTGCTTGTTGTCACATGGGGGTTATTAAAGGAGTTCGTAGGTATGCAGGAATCAAAAGATGTTTTAAATTATGAAAAAATGCATAGCATAGATAAAAGACGTGCTGCCATTGACAGCAGATACCGTGCATTTGTTACGAATAAGGCGTTTACGGATTATTTTGAATATGAGCATTTTTATACAATTACTGATTTTGTGCATCCGGATGAGGTCGGACGGTTAAAGAAGTTTATCGATGAATTTGCGGGAGATACGCAGGAACAGGTTTTCCGTTTCCGTTTTAAAGATGGCAGTTACCGTTACAATCTTTTACGGCTGCTTTGCAAAAAGACAGGAATGGACGGCGTAGATAATATTGACATTGAGATGATTGATGTACAGAGCATAGAAGCAGTCATTGAACATTTGACATCGGATGTATCAAGACTGCGCATGTTTCTTGGCATGACACAGGAGTATGCATTTTCCTATAACCGTTCAGACAATATCATCTGTATTTTCCGGTATGAGCAGTATCAGAAGGTTACCATTTATAAGATGGATATTGACGAATGGAAGCAGGAGATGATTGATAAATCGTATATCGATCCGGAAGAGTATTCGCTGTTTGTGACGATGGTCAGCGATATTAAATCTTATGTGCAGTCATTTACGATTAAGATGAATTCGTGTCTGAGAACGCAGAATAATATTATGGAACGGCTCTGCTTCTGCGGCAATCTTTTTAACGGTGCAGGTCATGAACGCATGATGGTCGGCAGAATCATACCGGAAGATACCATCGCCCAGCAGAAGGCAATTGAAGTCATTGATGAGCTGCACTATGATTCGCTTACCAAAGTCTATAATAAAAAGACGATTACAGATTATGCCAAAAAGACACTGGCAAAAGCAAAACAAAACCGGGTGACACTGGTAATTCTGGATATAGACCATTTTAAATCCGTCAATGATACCTATGGACATCTCTACGGTGATAAGGTGCTTTCAAGAGTCGGGTATAAGTTAAAAGAGATTGTCGGGGACGACGGCGTCGTAGGACGTATTGGTGGCGATGAATTTTTAATTGTAATAGATAATATTAATGATGATCAGATTCTGCGGGGAATGCTGCGTGCGATCCGTACCCAGATTAAATGGGAATTTGCAGGGGATTTTGAGGATTTTGCCATTACCTGCTCTATCGGTGCATCAATTGCACCAAATAATGGAAATGAATTTGAGGATTTGTTCAAAAAAGCGGATTACTGCTTGTATATTGCCAAAGAAAAAGGCAGGGACCGGTATGTATTTTTCCGTGATGAGCTGCACCGTAAGTCATATGAAGAATCAATTACGCGTGTACAGCATGTGGGTACAAATGGCAGAGAAATTCAGGAATTAAAGGCAATTGCGAAATTTATGTCCGATGTGACAGAAAATCAGGCATTGGCATACCGGGAGATTCTGCAGCATATGCTTGAATCGTATCAGCTGGATACCATTAATATTTATTATGGAGAAAATTTATCAAGAGTTTATACAGTGGGGTTTGAACAGAACTATTCGGACAATGCACAGTATGTAAAGACACAAGAATTTAAACAACTGTTAGAGGAAAAGGATTATATGGAAACGAGCTTTGTTGCCGGCATGTTTAACAGTGCACCACAGTTTTGTGCCGCCATGAAGCAGAAAAGAGTTTTTTCAACCATCCAGTGTATTATCGGGACACCGGATGATATCAAGGGGCTTGTCACTTTTGATAAATGCAAAGAATCCGGGACATGGGCAGACTATCAGATTGATTGTGCCCGTATATTTGCATCATTTTTAAGCATGCAGGCAATGGGAATCCGGAAGAAGTAAGGAACAGTTTAACAACTATTTCTTCACTATATGTTGTATGCTTGCATTGACTTGATATGCTAGATATAGTATAATTCGTCTTGCCCGTGAGAGCGGGCAGGACTTTTTTAACGCAATTTTGTGAGAAAAGGAAAGGATTGGAAAAATGAAAATTATTAAGCGTAGCGGAACAGAAGTTACATTTGATATTGCAAAGATTATGGCAGCTGTTTCAAAGGCAAATAAAGAAGTTGTACACAGTGAAAGACTTTCAGATGAGCAGATCAAAAAAATTTCTGTGAATGTAGAAGAAATCTGTCAGGAGATGAACCGCTCTTTAAGCGTAGAAGAAATTCAGGATCTGGTGGAAAACCAGATTATGAATCTGAGAGCATTTGCAGTGGCAAGAAAATATATTACGTATCGTTATAAAAGAGCGCTGGTACGTAAATCCAATTCAACAGATGAACAGATTTTAAGCCTGTTAGAATGTAATAATGAAGAAGTCAAACAGGAAAATTCCAATAAAAATCCGACTGTTAACAGCGTTCAGAGAGATTATATGGCAGGTGAGGTCAGCAAAGACATAACAAAGCGTCTGCTCCTGCCGCAGGATATTGTAGATGCCCATGAACAGGGACTGATTCATTTCCATGATGCAGATTATTTTGCACAGCATATGCACAACTGTTGTCTGGTAAATCTGGAAGATATGCTGCAAAATGGTACGGTTATCAGTGAAACCATGATTGAAAAGCCACACAGCTTTTCAACGGCATGCAATATTGCAACACAGGCAATTGCACAGATTGCAAGTTCCCAGTACGGCGGACAGAGTATCAGTCTTGCCCATCTTGCACCGTTTGTACAGGTCAGCCGGGAAAAATTTATCAAGCAGGTTCGTGAAGAATTTGACAAAGTGGGTCTGGCATACACCGAAGAAAAGGTGCGTGAGGTTGCGGAATTAAGAGTGCGTGATGAGATTAAACGCGGCGTGCAGATGATTCAGTATCAGGTTATTACACTGATGACAACCAACGGACAGGCACCGTTTGTGACGGTGTTTATGTATCTGGACGAAGTGCCGGAGGGTCAGACAAGAGATGACCTTGCGATGGTTACGGAGGAAGTACTCCGCCAGAGAATCCAGGGGGTTAAAAATGAAAAGGGTGTATGGATTACACCGGCATTTCCAAAGCTTATTTATGTGCTGGAGGAAGATAATATCCATGAGGATTCAAAATACTGGAACCTGACACAGCTGGCGGCGGAATGTACTGCAAAGAGAATGGTTCCGGATTACATTTCCGAAAAGAAGATGAAGGAATTAAAGGTTGATAAAAACGGTGAAGGACACTGCTATCCGTGTATGGGCTGCCGAAGCTTTTTAACACCTTATATTGATGAAGAAACCGGTAAGCCAAAGTATTATGGCAGATTTAATCAGGGTGTTGTAACAATTAATCTGGTTGACGTGGCATGCTCATCAGGCAAAGACATGGACAAGTTCTGGAAGATTTTTGATGACAGACTGGAACTTTGTAAGCGTGCGCTGATGTGCAGACATTACAGATTAAAGGGTACACCGTCTGATGTTGCACCGATTTTATGGCAGAATGGTGCACTTGCACGTTTAAAGAAGGGTGAAACAATTGATAAGCTGCTCTATGGCGGATATTCTACCATTTCATTAGGATATGCCGGTCTTTGTGAGTGTACAAAATATATGGTCGGTGTTACCCATACACAGCCGGAAGGTACAGAGTTTGCCTTAAAAGTAATGCGTCATCTGAATGAAATTTGTAAGAAATGGGCAAAAGAAACGAATATTGATTTCAGTCTGTATGGTACACCGCTGGAATCGACAACATATAAATTTGCAAAGAATCTGCAGAAACGATTTGGTAAGATTCCGGGTGTAACCGATAAGAATTATATTACAAACAGCTATCATGTACATGTAACGGAAGATATTAATGCATTTGACAAGCTGAAATTTGAATCACAGTTCCAGGAGCTTTCACCGGGTGGCGCAATCAGCTATGTGGAAGTGCCGGATATGGTTGATAATATTCCGGCGGTATTGTCTGTCATGCAGTATATTTATGAGAATATTATGTATGCGGAATTAAATACCAAGAGCGATTACTGCCAGGTATGCGGCTACAATGGGGAAATCCGGATTGTAACCGATGAAGACGGCAAACTTATCTGGGAATGCCCAAACTGCGGCAACAGAAATCAGGATAAGATGAATGTTGCAAGAAGAACCTGCGGTTATATCGGCACGCAGTTCTGGAATCAGGGACGCACACAGGAAATTAAGGAACGTGTACTGCATCTGTAAGAACAAAAAATATGTTTTTTTGAGTAAATATGCGATTTATCCGCTTGTACAAAAGAAAAAAATGATTTATCATAGGGTGAATCAAGAGACAGAAGGAAGGAGTTATCGGATATGAAATCAATTAAGGTAAAGATATTAGGACCGGTTGCGGTGCTTGCCGTACTGGTTCTGGTTACAAGTGTGTTTAGTATTTTAGGTGCAGGCAACATTGAAAAAAAGGGGCGTGTTATTTCTGACCAGTATCTGGCAACAATACAGGATGTATCTGCAATGTCGAAAAATACACAGACACTGATGCGTTTATCGTATAATTATATTCTGGCACAGAGCGATTCAGCAGAGAAAAAGGTGGAGACTTCCATCAGCCAGACTAAGCAGACACTGGAAAATCAGATGGCAGATTTTTCAAATAATCTGACACCGGAAGAAACAGAAGCATTCCAGAAGTTCCAGAGTGATTATCAGGCATACCTTTCCAAGTATAATGCCATGGTAAAGTATGTACAGACCGACCAGAATGAAAATGCTTCAATTGTTGCGAACAACGATCTGGTTGAAATGAGCAGCCAGATTGAAACAGATTTGGAAAATATGATTGAACTTGAATCATCACTGGCAGATCAGGCAGTCGCAAATATGGAGAGTGCCTATGCGTCATCAATGGGTGTTGGCATTGTATGTCTGCTGTTAGGCATTGTTGCACTTGTCGCAGCCATAATCATTTCAAACCGCATGGTTGTAAAACCAGTTGTTGCAGCCAATAAAAAGCTGGGAGAAATCGTATCGCTGATCGAAGAGCACAAGGGTGATTTAACAATGCGTGTGGAATCCGGTTATCAGGATGAAATTGGTGCACTTGCAGATGGGATTAATCTGTTTCTGGATAAGTTACAGAGTACGATGGGTGTGATTGTAAGCGGTACACAGAATCTGACCCGGGTTGTCAATATGGTTACGGAAAATGTGTCGGCGTCAAATGACAATGCACAGGATGTTTCCTCAGCAATGGAAGAACTGTCTGCAACGATGCAGGAGATTGCCGCAACGGTACAGACAGTGACGGAAAATACAGAGTCTATCAGCGGTGAAGTAAATGATATTGCTGACAGAACCGGGCAGATGAATACATACTCTAAAGAAATGCAGGAGCGTGCAGATACGCTGGCTAAAAATGCCAATGAGAATAAGACACAGACTGATGCAATGGTTGGAAATATCGTCGGTACATTAAAGCAGGCGATAGAAGAAAGCCGCAGTGTAGAAAAGGTCAATGAACTGACAGGCGAGATTTTAAATATTTCAAGCCAGACCAATCTGCTTGCATTAAATGCATCGATTGAAGCTGCAAGGGCAGGCGATGCCGGAAAAGGCTTTGCGGTAGTTGCGGATGAAATTCGTCAATTGGCAGATTCAAGCCGGGATACGGCAAATAATATCCAGGCAATTAATGAACATGTTACAAAGGCGGTTCATGCATTAATCGATAATTCAAATGCGATGATAGCATTTATAGAAGAAACGGTGCTGCCGGATTACGGTACATATGCGGATTCCGGAGAACAGTACAATGAAGATGCAAGCTATGTCAGTGAAGTGATGAATGAATTTACGGAAAAGACAGAAAACTTAAAGAATATTATGAATAATGTTGTAGAGTCCATTGAGGGTATTGCAAAAGCAGTAGAAGAAAGTGCCAATGCGGTTACAAGCTCCGCGATGAGTACCGGTTCACTGGTAGAAGATATGCACACCATCAATGAACAGATGGGCAGCAGTAAGGAAACCGTGGAAAGCTTAAAGGCAGAAGCGGATGTTTTTAAAAAGTTTTAAATTGACTTCTTGTCAGACAATGTTATAATAAAGTTAATATTTTCCGGGGAGCAAAAGGACCGCGGCGAAAGCCGCGGTACTGCTGAGAGGGAATCGTATCCGACCCGTTACCTGATGTGGATAATGCCACCGTAGGGAGTTCTTTTTTAATGACAGAATACCGTATCTTTTAAGATGGAGGATATGCTGTCGGAAAATAGCACATTCTTTAGGACTATCAGGAAATTTCGGAAAAAAGTTCCCTATTTTTACATAATAGTAAAGTGAAATATTTAAATCATAATAATGATAATATGGATAAACCCGGCGATATATCTCCCACGGAAAAAATCAGCATGTACAAGGTACAGGAATGGAGGCTGTTGTGAGTTATACGACACAGATGGATGCTGCAAGACAGGGGATTGTCACTCCTGAAATGGAAATTGTTGCAGCAAAAGAAAATATGGGCGTTGAAAAATTAAGAGAACTGATTGCAAAGGGACAGGTGATTATTCCTGCCAATAAGAATCATCAGGCATTAAGCCCGAATGGTATCGGTTCTGCCTTAAAGACAAAGATTAATGTCAATCTGGGTACATCAAGGGACTGTGTAGACCTGGATATGGAAATGGAAAAGGTGAACGAAGCCGTGGCTATGGGCGCAGAGGCTATTATGGATTTAAGTTCTTTCGGCGATACACAGAAGTTCAGAAGAAAGCTGACCGCAGAGTGTCCGGCAACAATAGGAACAGTTCCTATTTATGATGCCGTGGTATATTACCACAAACCGTTAAAGGATATTACAACCGAAGAATGGCTTTCAATTGTTGAAATGCACGCAAAAGATGGTGTGGATTTCCTGACAATTCACTGCGGTATCAATAAGAGTACAGCAAAGCGTTTTAAGGATGCAAAGCGTCTTACCAACATTGTATCCAGAGGCGGTTCTATCATTTTTGCATGGATGGAAATGACAGGAAAAGAAAATCCATTTTATGAAAATTATGACTGGGTACTAGACATCTGCCGCAAGTATGATGTTACCATAAGTCTTGGTGATGCATGCAGACCGGGCTGTATCGAAGATGCTTCCGATATTTCACAGATTGAAGAGCTGGTAACACTTGGTGAACTGACAAAACGTGCATGGGAAAAGGATGTACAGGTTATGATTGAAGGACCGGGACATATGCCGCTGAACCAGATTCAGGCAAACATGGAAATCCAGAAGACCATCTGCAAGGGCGCGCCGTTTTACGTATTAGGCCCGCTTGTGACAGATATTGCACCTGGCTATGACCATATTACATCGGCTATCGGTGGTGCGGTTGCGGCAACTTACGGCGCATCCTTTTTATGCTATGTAACACCGGCAGAGCATTTGCGCTTACCGGACTTAAATGATGTAAAGGAAGGGATTATTGCTGCTAAAATCGCAGCCCATGCAGCCGATATTGCCAAAGGTATTCCGGGGGCATCTGACTGGGATAAAAAGATGAGTACAGCAAGAAAGAAGCTGGATTGGGAAGAAATGTTTGATCTGGCAATCGACCCTGAAAAAGCAAGAAGATACAGAGAATCCGCAAGACCGGAAAAGGAAGATACCTGCTCCATGTGCGGTAACTTCTGCGCCGTAAAGAACATGAATAGAATCTTAGACGGCGAAATCGTAAGCATTTTCGATGAATAAAAACAAAAAACAAAAAACAGCTGCTTGAATGGACTATCGGACAGTGGTTTCATTACAGGAAAAACGCCTCAACGTGTTACTTAACTTCGGCTTATTTTCCTGTAATGAAACCCTTCTGACGGAAGGATTCAAGCAGCTGTTTTTTATTTACTGTACTTCAATTTCTTTACTGCGGCTTTTTTTTAAAAGGCGGCTGTAGTCGGTGGCGTACACGAGGGTGTACATCACTGCCATTAAAATTGAAGCGCCGATAACATCTGTAATGGAGTGCTGTTTTAAAAGCACAGTTGACATGCAGATGGATACACAAAGAATCAATGAAGCAATGTCAAATGCCTTATGCTTTTGAAACCATTCGCTCCGGTGCAGTGCGATGTGGACGGCAAGGGAGTTGTATACGTGGATACTTGGGAATACATTGGTCGGTGTATCACTGGTATAAATCGTATTCAGCAGCATGCCGAAAAAGTTGTCCGGTACGTCATCCGGGCGCAGTGTCAGACCGCTCGGATAAATCATGCAAATCAGTAAGGATACGGACATGCCGATTGTCAGACATAATGCGAAACGAAAAAATTCCGTATCGGATGCTTTAAACAGCATATAAATACAGGCACCGATGACATAGATAAACCACAGCATATACGGAATGATAAAATACACACAAAACGGGATCATGTCATCAATGGCATTGTTGATAATGTGCAGGTTCGGTGTTTCCATGGTAATCTTTTTTTCAAGGTAGAAAAACCACGGCAGGTATATAAAGATATAACAGCCGAAACACAGCCGCCAGTTTTTTTTCAAAAAATTCATAAGAATCCTCATTTCTGCGCACAAATCCTGCCATATAAAGAGGAGCGGTTTTTGTGCAGACCAAAAGCACATACCGGCTCCTAAAATGGCAGAAAACGAAAACGTGTCAGGTGCGCATTGACACAAAATCGTATTTTACTCATCGTGTAGTATTATTTTAATCCATAGATTAATAAATTATACCATGTTGCAGGCAGTAAAACAATTGTAAAATATAAATCTTATCAAAACAAGCAGACAATTCTAAAAAAAATCTTAACAGAAATCTTTGCACGGGCGATTCACAGATTTATAAATACCAATTTACAAATGCCATAAATATGTAATATAATAAAGTACATATGCCAGACTGTAAAAAAGCTGGCAGGATTGGAGAAATGATATGTTACAGATTCATCATCTGAAAAAATCCTATAATAAAAAAACAGAAGTACTTTCTGATATTGATTATACATTTGAAGAAGGAAGGGTGTATCCGGTCCTGGGTGGTATCGGTTCCGGCAGGACAACATTGTTTGACTGCCTGTCAGGGGATTTGCCGGTCGATGCGGGAGAAATTGCAACAAAGGAAAAGACAACCATTTTCCATGCAGCAAAACAGAGCATCCTGCCGATGTACATAACGGCATATGAATATATTCATTTTTTGTGTGATTTAAAAAATGTACCCGTTCCGGCAGACGAATTTCTTGATAAAGTCGGCATGGAAGAAAATGCCAAGGATACGCTGATTTGTGAACTGAGTTTTGAAGATAAAAAACGTGTGCAGCTTGCCGCATTTTTAGTGCAGAAGCCCTATGTTATATTATTTGATGAGCCGTTTGACTATTGCAGTGAGAATTATATCCGTACCTTTTTGCAGGTATTGCAGACGGTAAAAGAAAACCATATTATATTAATATCCACGGGACTGCTTGAAATTGCCAAACAGATTTCAAATGAGATTCTGCTGCTGCATAATGGCAGATTTGAGGTTGTGCCGTCAGAAACCTTACAGGTACAGGAACTGCGCAGAGCGGTACTGGATATTATCGGGGAGGCAGATCATGGAAATCTTTAAAAAAATGTTTGCAGAAAAAATTTTGAGTTTTCACGAAGGCACGAACAGAAGTCTGGAAATTCTGACAAAAATGCCGCTGGTGGGAGAATATATCAGCAATCAGGTGATTCATAAGAGAAATTCAAAGATGCGCATGACCATTGGTGTCATGGCAGTGTTTGTGAGAATGATTGTGCAGTTTATTAAGAAATATTTATACGTGGCAGTTTTTATTTATTTGCCGTATCTGTTTATGGCGCAGTTTAATCCATTAATCCGTGATCACAAAGAATCTGCGGTATTGTTTATGTTTTTTATGCTGTCTACGATTTGCGGAAGCCTTGCCAACAATACACTGCTTGCCATGGGTGACAGGGATTATCTGATGGTGCGCGTGGTGCTGGTAAGTCCGTATATGAATTTCCTTGGCAGGCTGGCAGTTAAAATGGTCACAGATTTTGTGTATTTCACGATTATTTTAAATTTATTTGGTGTATCGTTTGTACACAGCCTGCTGTTAAGCCTTGTGACGATGTGTATCCGTCCGGCAGGTGAGATGATAGCGGTGCTTTGTTTTGACCAGATGCAGTCGATGTATAACAATAGAAATGCTTTTAACGGAACGGTGATTGCACTCAGTGTTTTTGTGGCATACGGTATGCCGCTGTTAAAGCGGCAGATCAGTTCAGACTGGCTGTTTTTCATTCATCCGGTTTTTGTAGTGGCAGCACTGTTTATCGGTGTGTTTTCAGTGTATTATTTATGGGATTATCCATCTTACAGAAAAATTATGCAGGAGGCGCTGCATATTAAAAGAGAAGTATAAGAAAGCCCGGACAAGCGGCAGAGATGGCGTGTATATTGTAAAAATTAAGAAATGTAACGGAGTGAATCAGTCATTAGGATAGGAGTGGACAGGATGAAAATAAAATTTAGTAAATCACCGGTAATGATGCTGGCAAAGCTTGCACTTGCGGGACTGTTGTGTCTTGTTATTGTGTTCATTGTTCATTCCAATTATAAGAGCAGGCAGGGAAGCCGGATTGAGTTAAAATCCCGTTATACATTTTCTGTTCGGATAGACAGTGACGGAAATGTACTGGATGAAGCGTATAATGAAGGTGAGAAAAGCGAATATCAGGAATTTGAAACGCCGCAGTTAAGTAAAATGGCAGACATCTGGCTGACGCAGTTTACGGGACAGTTTACCCAGAAGTATCTGCCGTGGTCAAAGGCACTGCGAAAGGTTTCATGTAAGGATTCCAAAGTGCTTGACCGTGAAACCGGCACGGTGCTTATCAGCTTTTCGGCAGTTTTAAAGGATAGTACGTCGGAGTATTTCCAGTCGTGGGACGGCGTGCTTGACAACGGCAGAATGGAATTTGAATGGGTTGTGACATTTGCACTGGACAACCACTATGACGGTACGGCAACGATTTATGTGGAGAATATTGTGACACCGGAAGAATACGGTATTTCACAGTATAATGAAAGCTTAAAAGACAGCGTAACCGGCGGCTCGGAATCGGCAACGGCGGCTTCTTCCAATACGCTTACAAAGTATGAAATTAAAGAAAATACGTTACAGATTACATATGACGGTGGTGCAAAATATGTCAATGTTCCGGTAGACTGTACGAATCTGCCGCTTGTGGAAAATTCATCCACACAGCTTATGGATGGAAGCTGGCAGTTAGACACGAATAAAGCAGCGTTTCTTTACGGCGGCAAAAATGCAGAAAACGGTAGGGTACCCCTGACGTTGTTGTTTTCCAATGATAAAGGCAGTAACTGGGTTACGAGTGAAATTGATACGATTTATGATGCCAATTATTACTATGTAAAGTTTTTTGATGAAATGACAGGCGTAATCGTTATCGGTTACGGTAAGAATGGCAGTCAGCAGGCATCGCGTATTTATACAACAACAAACGGCGGTGAAAGCTGGATAATGATAGGCAGCGGACCGGCATTAAATGTATTAAAGGGCGTGGTCTTTGCAGATGCAGATACAGGATTTTTCTGCTATAACTATGTAGATGGCATGGACAGTAACCTGTATATGACAAAAGACCTCGGAAAGACGTTTTCAAAAGTGACACTGGACCCGCAGGAGTTAGACAGCACGGCGGCAAATGCGCAGACAACGGAAAGTGACAGCACGCAGCAGGAAACAAAAGCCGAGGAAGAAACAACGGCATCAAAACTTTCGTGGAGTGACGTTTATAAAGAGGCACTGGTGCCGGTGGTAGATGATCAGGGCATGATTACCGTTTATCTGACACAGGGCAGCAACGGTGTGTATAACAGTGGTAAAACAGCGGCGAAATATCAGTCATCGGACGGCGGTGAAACATGGAAATATATCGGGCAACTGGAAATTACCTCTTGAAATAAAGGTTATAGTGTGATAAAATTTATTAAATTTGAGAAAAAAAGACATTTTTGTGTCTTTTTTTTTGCGCAAAAGTAGCAAAATTTAATAATACGAAAGGAAATTAGGTGGCATTCATGAAAGCATTTTTAATTCTTGAAGATGGAACAGTGTTTAATGGAACGAGTATTGGTTCTACCCGCGAAGTAATCAGCGAGATTGTCTTCAACACATCAATGACAGGATATCTGGAGGTACTGACAGACCCTTCTTATGCAGGACAGGCAGTAACCATGACATATCCTTTAATTGGAAACTATGGCGTATGTTATAAAGATATGGAGTCTTTAAAAGCATGGCCGGATGGATATATTGTCCGAGAACTTTCCAGAATGCCGAGTAACTTCCGATGTGAAGACCCTATCCAGAAATTCCTTGCAGACAATGATATACCGGGTATCAGTGGGATCGATACCAGAGCGCTGACAAAGATTTTGCGTGAAAAAGGTACAATGAACGGTATGATTACGACAAATGAGAATTATAATCTTGATGAAGTTCTGCCAAAGATTAAGGCATACTCTGTAAAGGGCGTCGTTGATAAAGTAACATGTAAAGAAAAGAAAGTCCTGCCGGGCAAGGGATATAAGGTTGCGCTGATGGATTTTGGTGCAAAGAACAATATCGCAAAGTCCTTAAATTCAAGAGGCTGCGAAGTTACAATTTATCCGGCACGTACAACGGCAGAGGAAATCTTAAGCACGAATCCGGATGGAATCATGCTTTCTAACGGCCCTGGCGATCCAAAGGAATGTGAATTTGAAATTGCAGAAATTAAAAAACTCTATGACAGCAATGTCCCGATTTTTGCAATCTGTCTGGGACATCAGCTGATGGCACTTGCAACAGGTGCAGATACGCATAAATTAAAATACGGACACAGAGGTGCAAATCATCCGGTAAAGGATTTACAGACAGGAAAGGTTTACATTTCTTCACAGAATCACGGTTATGTCGTAGATGAAACGACACTTAATCCGGCAGTCGCAAAACCGGCTTTTGAAAATGTCAACGATAAGACCAATGAAGGTCTTGAATATATCGGAAAGAATATTTTTACTGTACAGTTCCATCCGGAAGCATGTGCAGGACCACAGGATACAGCGTATCTTTTTGACAGATTTATTGAGATGATGAAGAAGGAGGACTAAAAAATGCCAAAGAATCCGAATATTAAAAAAGTATTGGTAATTGGTTCAGGACCGATTATTATTGGACAGGCAGCTGAATTTGACTACGCAGGTACACAGGCTTGCCGTTCTTTAAAAGAGGAAGGAATCGAGGTTGTTTTAGTAAACTCCAATCCGGCAACCATTATGACAGACAAGGATATTGCTGATGAAGTTTATATCGAACCACTGACTGTTAAAGCGTTAGAGCAGATTATTTTAAAGGAAAAGCCGGACAGCATTCTTCCGACACTGGGCGGACAGGCAGGATTAAATCTTGCCATGGAAATTGCCGAAACGGACTTTTTGGAAGAACACAATGTGAAGTTAATCGGTACAACAGCGCTGACAATTAAGAAAGCGGAAGATCGTTTAATGTTTAAGGAAACCATGGAAAAAATCGGTGAACCTTGTGCGGCTTCCTTAGTTGTTAATAATGTAGAAGACGGTGAAGCATTTGCAGCTAAAATCGGTTATCCGGTTGTACTGCGTCCGGCATATACACTGGGCGGCAGCGGCGGCGGTATCGCACACAACGTTATGGAATTAAGGGAAATCCTTGAAAACGGTTTAAGACTTTCACGTGTCGGTGAAGTTTTAGTAGAACGCTGTATCGCAGGCTGGAAGGAAATCGAATACGAAGTAATGCGCGATGGTAACGGCAACTGCATTACAGTATGTAACATGGAAAATATTGACCCTGTCGGCGTGCATACCGGTGATAGTATCGTAGTTGCACCGTCACAGACACTTTCCGACAAAGAATATCAGATGCTTCGTACATCTGCTTTAAATATTATTGACGAACTGGGTATCACAGGCGGCTGTAACGTACAGTATGCCTTAAATCCGGACAGCTTTGAATACTGTGTAATCGAAGTAAATCCGCGTGTAAGCCGTTCTTCAGCACTGGCTTCCAAGGCAACCGGTTATCCGATTGCAAAGGTAGCAGCTAAGATTGCATTAGGCTATACACTGGATGAAATTAAGAATGCCATTACAGGAAAAACTTATGCAAGCTTTGAGCCGGCACTGGATTACTGTGTTGTAAAGATGCCGCGTCTTCCGTTTGATAAATTTATCTCTGCAAAGAGAACACTGACAACTCAGATGAAGGCAACCGGTGAAGTTATGAGTATTGCCAATAACTTTGAAGGCGGTCTGATGAAGGCAATCCGTTCTCTGGAGCAGCACGTTGACAGCCTGATGTCGTATGACTTTACAAAGCTGACAGACGAAGAACTTTTAGAAGAGCTGGCTGTTGTTGATGACAGAAGAATCTGGAAGATTGCAGAAGGTTTAAGAAGACATATTCCGGCAGCCAAGATGCATGAGATTTCAAAGATTGACTTATGGTTTATTGATAAATTACAGATTATTGTCGATATGGAAAATGCTTTAAAGAGAGGTCCTTTAACAAAAGAACTGCTCACAGAAGCAAAGAGAATCGAATTCCCGGATAACGTTATCGGTGAACTGACAGGAAAGACAGAAGCAGAGGTTAAGGCACTGCGTGACGAATATGGAATTCATGCGGCATTTAAGATGGTTGATACCTGTGCGGCAGAATTTGCGGCAGAAACACCGTATTATTATTCAGTATTCGGCAGTGAAAATGAAGCGGTTGAAACAAAGGATAAGAAGAAGGTACTCGTATTAGGCTCTGGTCCAATCCGTATCGGTCAGGGTATTGAATTTGACTTCTGTTCTGTGCACTGTACATGGTCTTTCAAGAAGGAAGGCTATGAAACGATTATTGTAAACAACAACCCTGAAACAGTTTCAACGGACTTTGATATTGCCGATAAGCTGTATTTTGAACCGCTGACACCGGAAGATGTCCAGAATATTGTTGATTTTGAAAAGCCGGACGGCGCTGTTGTGCAGTTTGGCGGTCAGACAGCAATTAAGCTGACAGAAAGCCTGATGAAGATGGGCGTGCCGATTTTCGGTACAAAGGCTGAAGATGTCGATGCTGCGGAAGACAGAGAGTTATTCGACGAAATCTTAGAGCAGTGCGGTATTCCAAGAGCCAAGGGTCAGACCGTATTTACCGTAGAAGAAGCATTAAAGGCAGCCAATGAATTAGGCTATCCGGTACTTGTAAGACCTTCTTACGTGCTCGGCGGACAGGGCATGCAGATTGCCGTATCCGATGAAGACGTTGTTGAATTTATGAATATCATCAACAGAATTAAGCAGGATCACCCAATCCTTGTTGATAAGTACCTTATGGGTAAGGAAATTGAAGTTGATGCGGTATGCGATGGTGAAAATATCCTGATTCCGGGTATTATGGAACATATCGAAAGAGCCGGTATTCACTCAGGTGACAGTATTTCCGTATATCCGGCGAAGTCACTGACACCTAGAATTACGGATATGATTGTTGATTATACAGAAAAGCTGGCACGTTCCCTGCATGTAAAGGGTATGATTAACATTCAGTTTATCGTATACAATGATCAGGTTTATGTCATTGAAGTCAATCCGCGTTCAAGCCGTACTGTACCGTATATCAGCAAGGTAACCGGTATTCCGATTGTACAGCTTGCAACAAAGGTTATTACAGGAAGCAAAATTACAGATTTAGGATATGAACCGGGCTTACAGAAGAAGTCAGATTACTATGCAATCAAGATGCCGGTATTCTCCTTTGAAAAAATCAGAGGCGCAGATATCAGCCTCGGACCGGAAATGAAGTCTACAGGTGAGTGCCTTGGTATTTCAAAAGACTTTGATGAAGCATTGTATAAGGCATTCCAGGGTGCAGGAATCAATCTTCCGAAGCATAAGCAGATTATCATGACACTCTGCGATGCAGATAAGGAAGATGGTGTGGATATTGCACAACGTTTTGAAAAGCTGGGCTATAAGATTTACGCTTCCCGCGGTACAGCCAAAGTATTAAAGGAGCATGGTGTCAATGCAATTCAGGTTAACAAGATTGGTCAGGAAGCACCGACACTCTTAGATTTAATCTTAGAGCATAAGATTGACCTTGTGATCGATACACCGGAAAATGGTATCGAAAGAGCCGGAGACGGTTTCTTAATCAGACGTTATGCGATTGAAACAGGTGTACACTGCCTGACAAGCCTTGATACAGCGCACGCGCTGATTTCAAGCTTAGAGCATGCGTTTAACAATAAAGACCTTACAATTGTCGATATTGCAACGATTGATAACAGAAAGTAGATACCAGGGGTAGTTGCCCCGGCATCATAAAAATAAAGTACCCGGCAGAGGAGATTTTAAAAATTTCTTTTGCCGGGTGTTTTTTATATGCGCAGGATATACGTACAAGCAGTCATATGCGTGAAACAGCGTTGCATTTTCAAGGTGAATATGATACAATTTAAACAGTATTTTGTTCCTGTACAGATACAGGAAACAACATTTTGCAGGGAAGGAACAAGGACAATGGATGCAAGACGGGCACAGGATATATTAAGACATATTATTAATGATGAAGATTACGGCGCAGCGATGTTAGATAAGATTTCAGTTACTGAAAGTATTGAAGTGCTGACCAAGATGCTTCCGGATTGTGTGGCAACGGCACAGAATGATAACAATATTAATGATGCGGGATTTTTCAGCCAGATGATTCATAACTACTATCCGCTGATACTGGATAAAATTAAGAATGCAGAGCATTTATGGGTGGTTTACAGTGACAACACCGGCTATCCGTACATGATTGACAGTGATTTGTTCGTATTATATGATTATGCAAATCATACGGAGCTTGAAAAGAAACTTAATACAGCAGGGTATCAGGTGGCACTGGAAAGTGTGACACCGACAGATTTCCGAAATGAAGTGGCGCATATGTACCGCAACGGCTATGAAAAAATCCGCTTTACAGACGGAAAGGGCGAACCGTTTGTTGTTGCCAAGGAAGATTTATACAGCTTTGAGGATTTCTTCAATGAAGAATACATGACCAATCCGGGGCTGCAGCGTGCAATGATTGAATTTTTCCAGGAATTCCGTAAAAATACGGCAGCAGATGCAGGGCGTGAGGAGATTTTAAAGAAGCGTGAAGATGCGATGATCCGCACAATGGTACACGCAGAATATATGGTGCCTTGTATCAAAGAGGAAACAGAAGACATGGTTGAGATTTCACATCCGTTTATTGATTTGACAGACCGGATTCAGGATAAGGAAGAAGGCGAGCGTGTGATTGCCATTCCGGCATTCACGGACGGTTTTGAAATGGATAAGTGCTACGAAGGACATCATGAGAATATGCTTTATCAGTATGACGAACTGGTAAATCTCGTGGAAGAACTCGGCGCATCCGGTGTTATCATCAACTGTCTGGGTATCAGCTACTATATGAAGCTGGAACTGATGCACAAAATTAATATGTAGGATACCAGGGTCAAAAGGTCTTTCGCCCACATGAGCTTGCTCATAAGTGGGGGAAAGACCTTTTGACCCGCCCCAATATGAGCATAAAAGTGGGACGATAGTCCCACGATATGCGAATATGGGTAGGATTGTGGGAGTGCGCAGCACGGAACAATCCGCAGGTATCCCAGTTAAGAACGTTCGTTCTACAATATTATAAAGAAAACCGCCGCAGGCACATATTTCATTATAAATATGTGCCTGCGGCATTTTTTGTCTGACGGGGGATAAAACAGTTCTGTTTAACCGTCTTATTTTAAAAAGTCCTGACGCATTGGATTAAAGACATCGACCAGCTTGCCGTCTTCAAGGGCAGTAACACCGTGTTCAACGTTGGAAGGCATATAGACACTGTCGCCTTTTTTCACAACCTTGGTCTCACCGCCGATTGTAAATTCAAAGCTGCCTTCTGCCACGTAAGTAATCTGCAAATGTTCATGGTGGTGGAAATTTCCTTTAGAGCCTTTTTTAAATGTAATTTCACACATCATCAGTTCGTCGGAATAACATAAAATTTTTCTGGTAACACCCGGTTCGCAGTCGGTCGGTGTTACATCTGCATTAAAACGAAACATACTTAACTCCATTCTGAGAACGCAAATTTGTCAGTAATCTGCGGCGTTCACGGCACAAATTACTATTACTTCAATGTACTACAAAATAAGTGGTTTGACAAGAGGATTGCGGGGTTATTATAATAAATGGGAAACACAAAAAAGCTATGCTGGCAGGCATTAAAATGCCTGTGGAATGGAGAATAATATGTATAAATTGTATTATATATGGCTGGTGCCTGCGGTATTTTGTCTGGTTTATTATGTCTGCTGTGTGGCATATGCGGGCTTTGCATCATCTTTTATTACGATATGGCCGGTAACGGCAATTTTTTTTGCAGGGATTTTTGCGGTGCGTTATGCACAAAACAAAGGTATTCTCATACTTCCAATGTGGATAAATGTGCTGTCTGCGGCAGGTTTATTAATACTTATCAGCTCATTTTGTCTGGTTCAGGCATTAATAACCGTGCAGATGAAGCAGAAACCGGAACCGGACTGTGAATATCTGCTGATTTTAGGCTGCCGTGTGCGGGGACACGAAATTACAAAGTCACTTCGCTACAGACTTGATGCGGCACTGGCATATATGGAACAGAATGAAAAACATAGTAAAGATAATATCCAAAACAAAACAATACGTATTATCGTATCGGGCGGTCAGGGACCGGGAGAGGATATATCCGAAGCACAGGCGATGAAAGACTATCTGTGCGCACATGGCATAGAAGCTTCACGTATTTTTATGGAAGCTCAGTCCACGGATACGGAAAAAAACATTGCCTATTCGGCACGTTTTATTCCGGATAAAAATGCGAAAATCGGGGTGGTTTCCAATGACTTTCATCTGTTCCGTGCCGGAATGCTTGTCCGTGCGAAAGGCTTTCACAATGTCAGCACGATTGCGGCGCGGTCAGATGAAGTATTGTTTTTAAATTACAGAGTACGCGAATATTTCGGTGTATTAAAAGATTTATTTGGTGTAAAATTCTTTCACTTTATCGGAGAATAACAGACCCTTTGTGTAGCCGTCATGGTATAAGGCTTTGATTTTCTCCTTGTCTTTTTCCAGACGTGAAAAGCCGTCGGTGTTATCCGGACGGATTACAATGACCTTCTTTTCCTTTTCAAGCTGTTCGAGCGTCTTTAAAGAGCGGTTGTAGCAGTCAGCACGGGAAAGGAGGTCTTTTCCGAGTTCCGGATACTTCCAGAAAGCATGCGCCAGAGCCTTTGTGGTGGCGCCGGTTTTCTTTTTGTATCCCTTCTGGCGGGTTAAGACGACAACAACGCGGTCACAGCCGTCTGCGAAAGCCCGCTCATACGGAATCGAATCGCTTAATCCGCCGTCTAAGTATGGAGTATCATTTAAGTAAATATATGGGAAAAGGGCAGGGAGCGCACACGTTGCCTGAAGCAGCTTGTTGGTGCGGTCCTCGGTTGTATAGCGCATATATTCCGGTTTTCCGGTTAAAACATTGGTAACGACTGCGTAAAATTCGCCGCCCCACGCATTAAAGGTATCGTAGTCAAACGGAACCAGTTTATTCGGAATCGTGTCATAGGCAAATTCCAGTCCATAGACACTTCGGTTTGTCTTATCGGTCATATTGTGCATACTCATGTAGCGTTTATCGTCACGGTAATCTAAAAGAATCTGTAAATTTCTTCTTTTTTGTCTGGAAGCGTAGGAAACACCGTAGGCTGCACCGGCAGATACACCAATCATATAATCCGGCATAATATCCCGATCTAAAAATGCATCCATAACACCGCAGGAAAAAATTGTGCGGAACGCGCCGCCCTCAAATACAATTCCAGTTTTCATAATTGTCCTCATTTCTAAATGAATTTATTGTAATGTTTTTTGCCATCAGGCTGTAATTCCTGAAATTACAGTAACATTTTAGTACATTTGATGTGAAATTTCCATATGAAAATACAGATAAATATGATATGATGATGTAAAAGTTGAAAGAATGAGGAAACTATGACACAGGAGATAAGGACACGCCTGCTTTTGATGGCAGATGCACAGTACGGGAGTTTTTCCAAAAGTCTGATTCCTGAATGTAAGCCGCTGTTAGGTGTGCGGCTTCCGGCACTTAGAAAAATGGCGCAGGAATTTGTAAAAAATAAAGAATGGAAAGAACTCGTACAAACAGACGGCGCAGACGATGTTTATTTTGAAGAAGCCATGCTGCGCGGTATGCTGATCGGTTACGGCACGGCAAAAGAGCAGGACAATGAAGAAGCAATGCGGATGTTTGATAAATTTGTGCCGTTTGTTGATAACTGGTCGGTGTGCGACAGCTTTTGTAACAGCATGACAATTGTTTCGGCATACCGGGAAGAATGGTGGGAACATTTACAATCCTTTTTAGCTTCCCAAAAAGAATTTGAAGTGCGCCTGTCTTTGGTCTTATTGCTGTCGCAGTTTTTAAAATGGGACGATGTGGGCAGAAAAATCCCCCGCAGGCGCGTGATTACAGAGGCGGATATTATGCAGAATATTGCATGGAAATCAAAAAAACAGGCACAGAATGACAGCCCGGAGGATTCAGGCAATCCATATCTGGAAAAAATTTTTCCAGTGCTTGACAGACCGTTTACACAGGGGTATTATGCACAAATGGCGGCGGCGTGGCTGACGGCGGAATGTTTTGTCATGTTTCCGGCACAGACCATGCGGTTTCTTATAAAATCCGGCATGGATGATTTTACATATAATAAGGCACTGTCTAAAATATGTGAATCCAGAAATCCGGCGCCGGAAGTAAAGGCACGGATAAAGAGCATGAAAAGATGATGTAAAAAGGAAATGGAGAAAAAGATGAGTACATCAACGACAAAAACAAAAGATATGGTAACAACGGCAATGTTTGTGGCAATTATTCTTGCAATGTCGTTTGTGCCGTATTTAGGCTATATCCCGCTGGGATTTATGAATGCAACAATTATTCACGTTCCGGTTATTATCGGAGCGATACTGTTAGGACCGGCGCGCGGTGCATTTTTAGGCGGTATTTTCGGACTGACCAGCATGATTAACAACACATTTAACCCGAACCTGACTTCTTTCGTATTTTCACCGTTTTACAGCCTTGGAAATGTGCATGGAAATTTTAAGAGTCTGATGATCTGCTTTGTGCCGCGAATTCTGATTGGCGTTGTGGCATATTATGTATATACAGGGATTGTAAAGCTTGTAAAGAAGAAGAAAAACGACGGAAAAGGCAGTGCTGCTGCACTGGCGGCAGCCGGTGCGGCAGGAGCACTTACGAATACACTGCTCGTTATGAACGGCATTTACTTTTTGTTTGGAAGCAGTTATGCCAATGCAAAGGGAATTGCCACAGATGCCCTGTATGGTGTGATTCTTAGTGTGATCGGAACACAGGGCGTACCGGAAGCGATTGTGGCGGCGGTGCTGACTGCGGCAATCGGAAAAGCACTGCTTCATATCAGACGGTAACAGAAATGTTGATATTTTAAGAAATAAAACAAAAGGAAAAGAAAATGAAAAGACAAAATCAAAAAGGCATGATTCTTGCGATTGATATGGGGAATACCAATATTGTAATCGGCTGTGTAGACGATGAAAAGATTTATTTTGAAGAACGGCTCTGTACGGATTATTCAAAGACGGAATTAGAATATGCAATCGGTTTTAAGACCGTTTTGGAGTTATATAATATTGAAAGTGAACAGATTCACGGTGCAATCATTTCATCGGTCGTACCGCAGCTTGTAAACGTTATCAAGTCGGCAGTTGAAAAAATCATCGGCATTACGCCGTTAATTGTAGGACCGGGTGTGAAGACGGGATTGAATCTGTTAATGGACCAGCCAAAGCAGGTCGGTACGGATATGGTTGTAGATGCAGTTGCGGCTATTCACGAATATGGTGCACCGGTGCTGATTATTGATGTGGGAACGGCAACGACCATCAGTGCGGTTGACGACAAGAAAAATTATGTGGGAGGTGCGATTCTTCCGGGTATCCGCGTATCGGTGGATTCACTGGTATCCCGGACGGCACAGCTTCCGCGAATCAGTCTGGAAGCTCCAAAATCCGTGATTGGAAAGAATACGATTGCGTGTATGCAGAGCGGTGCGGTTTACGGGAATGCAAGCTGTATCGACGGCATGGTTGACAGAATCCGTGAAGAACTGTGCAAAATGACGGGTGCAGAACAGGAACAGGTCAAAGTCATTGCAACCGGCGGACTGGCAAGGGTGATCGTGCCATACTGCCACAATGAAATTATATTAGATGATAAACTGCTTTTAAAAGGTTTAAAAATCATTTACGATAAAAATGTGGAATAGGAGAGGACTATGTTAAAAGGGAAAAACGTACTGCTTGGCGTAACCGGCAGTATTGCAGCGTATAAAATTGCGACACTTGCCAGCAGCTTAAAAAAGCTGGAATGTAATGTAGATGTCATGATGACACAGAATGCGACCAATTTTATCAATCCGATTACATTTGAATCCTTAACCGGTAATAAATGTGTTGTCGATACATTTGACAGAAATTTCCAGTTTCAGGTAGAGCATGTATCCCTTGCAAAAAAGGCGGATATTGTGATGATTGCACCGGCGAGTGCCAACGTGATTGGCAAGCTGGCATCGGGAATTGCAGATGATATGCTGACAACGACATTTATGGCGTGTACATGCAAAAAAATTGTCGTTCCGGCAATGAATACCAACATGTATTACAATCCGATTCTACAGGATAATATTGCAAAGTTAAGAAGGTTTGGCATCGAAGTGTTAGAACCGGCAAGCGGGTATCTTGCGTGCGGTGATACAGGTGCGGGGAAAATGCCGGAGCCGTCTGAACTGCTTGAATACATTTTACGCGATATTGCCCTGACAAAGGATATGAAAGGATACCGTGTGTGCATTACCGCAGGTCCGACACAGGAAGCGATTGACCCGGTGCGCTACATTTCCAACCATTCAACAGGAAAAATGGGATATGCGCTGGCGAAAAATGCGATGCTGCGCGGGGCAGAGGTGACACTGATTGCAGGTCCGACAAACCTTCCTGACGTGCCGTTTGTTAAAATGGTGCATATTACATCGGCACAGGATATGTATGAAGCGGTTACAGAGGCGGCAAAGGAATCAGACATTATTGTAAAAGCGGCAGCAGTTGCGGATTACAGACCGGCATCAGTCAGTGATGAAAAAATCAAGAAAAGCGACGGAGAGATGAGCATTGCCTTAGAGCGGACAAAGGATATTATCGGAACGCTCGGAGCGATGGAAAACAAACCGTTTTTGTGCGGATTTTCAATGGAAACGCAGAATGTACTGGAAAATTCCAGAAAGAAGCTGGAAAAGAAAAATCTGGATATGGTGATTGCCAACAATCTGAAAGTGGACGGAGCAGGCTTCGGGACAGATACAAATGTCATTACAATGATTACAAAGACGGACTGTACGGAATTTCCGAAAATGAGTAAATTTGAGGTGGCAGGCTGTATTTTTGATGCAATTTTAAAGAATATAAAAGCATAGAAAGCGGACGAAAAATAAAATATCAGGAAAAGAGGAATTTATGAGCAAAAAAGCAAAATTACTTACAGGGATGTTATCAGTGGCGGCAGTGCTGCTGGTTGCATTTGCCTATTATTATGTGGTGCTTCCGCCAATCAATATCCACGCGCCGGGCTTTTGGATATTTGTCATTGTGCTGGCGGCGGTATTTACGGGTGTTGTCGGACTTTGCAGCATGACAATGACGGAATACTACAAGGAATGGGCGGGCAGACAGTGGAAGCAGTCAAAGCCGGAATTTAAGAGTAAAAATGCAGAACGTTTTTTCTATTTATGTGCGGTACTTACAGCGGCACTGGTGGTTATTTTTCTAATAGGCGGACTGCTGTCATCTGAAATTGTCAATGCTTCGGCTTATCAGAAACTGTTAAATGTGGAAACCAGAAGCTTTACCGATGATATTCATGAGGTGTCCTATGACCAGATTCCGGTACTGGATAAAGATTCGGCAACGACCATAGGCAACCGTGTTATGGGAACAATGGTGGATATGGTTTCCCAGTTTGAAGTCAGCGATATGTATACACAGATTAACTATCAGAATAAGCCGGTGCGTGTGACACCGCTTCAGTACGGCAGCCTGATTAAATGGTTTACCAATCACAGTGATGGAATTCCTGCGTATATCCGTATTGATATGACGACACAGGAAGCGGAGTGCGTGCGTCTGGAGCAGAAAATCCGTTATTCGATGAGCGACCATTTTGGCAGAAACATTTACAGACATCTGAGGTTTGCGTATCCGACCTATATGTTTGATGACATCAGCTTTGAAATTGATGAGAGCGGTACACCTTATTGGATTTGTCCGGTGAAAAAATATAATATCGGACTGTTTGGCGGTGTGACGATTGGCAGGGTGGTGCTTTGTAATGCAGTCACCGGGGAAATGACGGATTATGCCGTGGAAGATGTTCCGCAGTGGGTAGACCGTGTGTATTCGGCAGATATGCTTATTTCGCTGTATGATTACCACGGTACGTTAAAGCACGGTTATTTTAACAGTGTGTTAAGCCAGAAGGATTGTCTGGTAACGACAGACGGCTACAATTATATTGCACTGGACGATGATGTGTGGGTGTATACAGGAATTACCTCAGTCGGACAGGATAAATCCAATGTGGGCTTTGTGCTGATGAACCAGCGGACAATGGAAACGCGCTATTATGTGATTTCCGGTGCAGAGGAAAATTCGGCGATGTCTTCGGCAGAGGGAAAGGTCCAGCATTTAGGATATAAGGCGACATTTCCACTGCTTATTAATGTGGGCGGACAGCCGACATATTTTATGGCATTAAAGGACAGCTCGGGACTGGTAAAATCTTATGCCATGCTCAATATCGAGAAGTATCAGACGGTGGCAATCGGCGATTCAGTCAATGAGTGTGAGAAAAATTACCGTCAGCTGATGGTAGACAGTGGCATTGTAGATGAAACAGCGGCAGAAACGCCAAAGGAAAGCAGGCAGATAACCGGCAGAATCGAAAAAATGGTGCAGACGGTATTGGACGGCAATTCGCATTTTTATATACTCTTAGAGGGTCAGTCCCGTATCTTTGATGTGCCGTTATCGGATAATGCGGATATTGTACGGTACAATACAGGCGATACTGTTACATTTTCATATCATGAAAATGAGTCATTAAATGAAGTGACGAAGGTGGAAGCCGCACAGCAGACCGTGCAGTAAAGAGGAAAAATCAAAAAATTAGTGGAAAAGTGTCTTTTGTATACAGGAGGGTGTGTATAAAAGGCACTTTTTTTGACATTTTTATGGGTTCATCTGTTTAATATCCCTTAAAATCCAAAAAGATTTAGAAAATTCATGAAAATCCTTATTTTATCTGAAACAAAAAAGCCGCCCAGCTCTTAAATCTCTATTTTCCTAGTACCAAAGTAGGGATTTTGCAAAAACAGTCTGGGAAAATCTCATTTTAAACAATAAAATTTATCAATAAGACTTTTTTGTTGCACTTGCGCAACAAATTGGGAAAGCAGGAAATCAAAGGGATTGTTAAAGAAAACAGGTAAAAAATACCGTTGTTTGTTGCAGGTTTGCAACAAAAATGTCTGCTTGCCAAAAACAAATGTCTGTGGTACACTGCCACTGCAAACGAAAGATAGGCTTTGAAGCCTCTTTTTTTAAGTGCCACGGTTAGACAAGACTAATGGAAGTTATCAAAACAAAACTATGCCATAAAACAAAAAACAAAACAAAGCATTAGTACATTCGTAAAATCAACAAGGCACGATAGAAACAAGTAAACAGGGACAAAGCAGAAAGGAAAGAAAAATGAGAAAGACCAGCTTTAAGTTATTATCTGCTTCATTAGCAGTCGCAATGACAATGAGCAGTATGCCGTACAATGTATTGGCGGCAAGTCCGGAGCAGACATTTGCACAGGCAGTACAGCAGGCACAGACAACAGAAGCGGACGGCTTTGAAACAGCCGCACCGGCAGAGGAAAATCTCGTAACAGCAGATGCAGAAAGCACAGAAAAAGTAACCTACACAGTTACACCGGGTGTTTCATACGGAAAGGGAAGTATCAAATTAATCTCAGGTGTGACAGAAAGCACCGGTGATGATGGTGAAAAAGTATACACGGCTGAAAAAGACAGCACAATTACATTTGAAGCTGTACCGGAGGACGGCTGGAAATTAGATTCTGTTATGTACATGTCATCAAGCTTTACAACACCGGACTTAAAGATTACAAAGGTAGACGGCAAAGAGAACCAGTATACATGCACAATTCCTGACGATGCATATGCTTACGGCTCAGTAGGAACATTTATGATATATGTGCAGTTTGCACCGGTTCTGGAAGAAGGACAGTATGAGATAAAATCAACAGGCGAATATTTAAGTGTAGATAAGTATGGTGCAAAGCCGGGTGAAACCGTAAAGATTACATCAACAAGTGACAGTTCAACAAGAAATTATGTGCCGACTGTTGCAGATGAAGACGGAACCGGTATTGATACAACACTTGAAAGTACAATGATTGATGAAGATAAGATTGTACAGGTATACACCTTTGTAATGCCGGAGAAAAAGGTTACAATCACAGAAAAGAGTAACCGTTATTGTGCAATTACATTAGAAACCAATGACGACAGTAAATTTGCAAGCCATGTAAGTTACAGCAGCCGACAGATGATGAGTGGTAATATGAATGTTGTAGCAGACAGCATTATCGACGGCAAGTATTATAAGCATACAGTAACCGTAACCGGTACACAGGGAAATACAACAGTAAAGCCGGGAGAATTATCATCACTTGCAAGCGGAAAAGCAACATATACCGTAGCAAAGAAATTCCCGGTAGCCGTTACTTTAAGAGTAGACTTCGTTGAAACAGATGCGTATAACATTACAAACCAGTCTGCAAATATTGAAGGTGCCGATTTTACCGTATCAAATGGTGAACTTGCGGCAGAAGGCGATACCGTAACATTACTGCTTTCCACAAATACAGCAGACGGATATTACTATGACGGTACAACACTGCCAAAGGTAACAGACGCAGACGGCAACGAAGTAACCGTAACAGCAGATGCAGGAAACACAACATCTTCTGCAAAATTTACATTCACAATGCCTGAAAAGGGTGTCACAACAAGTTTTGATGGTTCTGCAATTACACAGAAAGAATTAAAGGCTGTTACCGTTGCAGATGAAGCAAAGTCTTATATTGCACTGGATAAAGCAGAGGCAAGAGAAGGCGCAAATGTTACCATTACTTTGACAGACGAAGCCAAAAAGGTTTTATTTATCAAAGTGATTAAGGAAGACGGCAGTGTCGAATATATAAGAAACTCTGCAACGAGCTTTACAATGCCGGCAGGCGCAGTGACAGTATCGGTAATTGCACCGGACAACTGGTTTGAAGAAGGACATTATGATGCAGATGTATATGCGGCAGCATCAAGCACACTGATTGTTTCCGATGCGGCAGACCTTGCGGCTGTCGGTAAATTAATGCGTGATAATCCAAGCGCACTTACGGATAAAACCATTAATATTGTAAAAGATATTGATATGAGCGCATATACATGGGTGCCGATGACATATACAAATTACAATAATACAGTAACCTTTAACGGAAACGGACATACCATTAAGGGACTGAATGTAGAAGGCATGACAGGAACGGCATCAAGTTCATGGGTATATTCAAGTGCATTTATCGCACAGATAGGCAGTTTCACAGATGTCACTATCAACGACCTGACATTTGAAGGAACACAAAAAGTCCATACCGTTGCAGGCACATTCTGCTATTTAGGTGGTATTGCTTATGGCGGCGGTTCTTACAACAAGGTCGTAAACAATATGAATGTGACCATTGACGGTGCGACAGGCGGTACGGTATTGCATTACCCTATTACAAATAGTGCAACACAAATTGTAAACAGTGCGGTAACCGGCAAGACAACACTGGAAAATGTAAATTTAACCGGATATTATTCATATTATGGACTTTCAGACAGAGCAGTCAACAGCTATGATATTTCAGAGATTACCATGGGTGAAAATGCAAATCCGGCAAATGTATCTTATTACGGTGTGGACGCTACTTTACAGGCAAAAGATAAGACTGCAAACTGCTACACAGGTACAACATTAAATAATTTCCCTGAAAATGCCCAAATTTACGGAATTGCAAAGACTGTTACAGGAGAGAATCCGGATTCTCTTAATCAGAACTTTACATACATCACACCGGTAACAGCCGAGGGTTATGAAAACGACAACTTAATGGCAGTTGACGGCACAACCAATAAGGTCGGCAGGATTGCACTGGTTACATACTTAAACAGCTGGGTTGATGAGAACCAGACAGAGGATAACAAGTATTGCAAATGGGAAACAGACAAGACAACAGGCAGACCGGTATTAAAGGCAGCCGAAGAAACGGTTGTTTCACAGAAATATGCAATCACTTCAAACGTAACAGGCAGTGAATACGGCGAAACAACCGTTGACGAAGAAGCCGCAGAAGGCAGTAAGGTAACTGTATACACAGCATCGAAGTCATTCTGCAAAGTAAAGAGCATTTCCGTAGAAACAGCAGACGGAAAGAAAGTTGACGTGACAGACAACGGTGACGGAAGCTACAGCTTTACAATGCCGAAGTCCGCAGTGACCGTAAGCACAGAGTATGCACAAGACTCTTATGCAATTACAACAGAAACAAACGGCGAAGGTACAGTCAGCGTATTAACGGCTGAAACAAAGTCTTCCGATAAGGCAAAATCAGGTGAAACCGTAACAGTTACCGTAACACCGGACCGTTTAAAGTATTACACAATGGACAGCGTAACCGTAACAACGGCAAGCGGCAAGACGGTTGAAGCCACAACAACGCAGGAAATTAACGGAACAAATGCCCATGAGTATACATTTACCATGCCGGAAGAAGCTGTAACGGTTATGGCAAACTTCAAGGATGTCAGCAGCTATTACAACGAAGACGGTTCTTTAAAAGAGGGTACATATAAAATGCAGGCAGTATTCGGCAGTACCTATTACATTGACACCGACAAAATCGAAGGTGCAATGGGCTATGAAGAACAGTACACAGACATTACCGTAAGCGTTGATGCAGAAGGCAATGTAATAGTAGACGATTATGAAATGCCGGGTGTAAAGAGCCCGATTGGATACGCAGGCGGCGGCGAACTCTGGATTAAGTCCACACCGACACCGGATGCCAACGATAACGGCAAGATTAAGGGTGCCGATGATGCAGGCGTTGCAGAATCCAGTGACTATGCTGAAAAGTATGAAAACTATACAAAGGTATACACCATTTCACCAACCGTTACAAAGACCGGTAAGATTAATCCGTCAACCAACGTAAAGACAGAAAACACAGGCGATTTCTACTTTACAAAGGTTATGCAGGGAAGCAAGCAGGTCGGCGGCTTCTATAACAGTGAAAATGTAGAATCCGTTACATTGGATAAACTCGCTTCATCAACAAGCAGTAAGGTAGCACCGTTTAACCTGACATTCTCCGGTATCAATTACATTAAAAACGATGCGGACTATGCAAACCAGAACGTGTTATTTACAACATACATCACAGAAATGGCTTACATTTCAGAAGTATTGTTCCGTATGGACTTCTCAACGATTGAAAAAGTCGGTGATACAGACCAGGGAGAAGAAACAACACAGGCATTAGACGTATCTGTTTATACAGCGTGCGAACCGGGTGCCACAAAGACACCGCCTGCAAACATTGATGCAATCAAGAGTGCAACACTGGTAACAAAGGCAGACGGAAGCAGACAGCTCGTATTTGACTTAGGCGAAACAATCGTATTCGGCTTACACGGACATATGGGAAGCCTTCGTGTATACAATGCAGACAGCATGGAAAATGCATTTAAGGCAATCTCAAAGAATGATACAAGCGGCTTAAAGTCAGCAATTTACAGCGACTGGTATACAGACAAGATTAATTCTGAAGCAGACAGCGTGGCATATGATAAGACACCTGTAGAAGTAACAGACAGCAGAGGATATGTATACTACACAACAGACGGAACAGAATTTAGCGCAACGTCCACAACAACAGACCTTGAAAATGCACTCGTATATCCGGGTAAGGCAGTTGTAGATGTACCGGACTATTTCGACCTGACAGACAACAATGAAATTTATCTGACAGGCTTTATCGACGGTATGTCAAAGGATACGAACTTAAAGTTAAAGCTGACAGCAAAAAATGAAGACAACACACCGGTTGTAAAGACAGGTACAGCCCATATTTCACAGTTCGGTGAATATGATGTTACTGTCAATGTAACAGTTACAGATGATGTTATCACAGACATTGAAGTAACAGGTGCAAATTTTGCGGGAACTTATGCTGAAACCAATAAGATGATGCTTGAAAAGGCAGTCAACGGCTTAAAGGGCAGCTACATCAATAAGTCCGCAACCGATGTAAAGGAAATCACAGGTGTTGATGCGGTTTCAGGCGCAACGTATTCATCCAATGCAATCCGCGATGCGATTTTAAATGCACTCGAATTAAAGCAGGAAGAAGAAGTCATTAACCTTCCGACAGAAAAGCTTGCAGAAGGCGAATACAGCGTAGACATTGCATACTACACAGACAAAGTAAAGCACAGTCTTGTGGAAAATGACAAGACAAAGGCAAAGATTGTTGTTGACAAAGATGGCAACATGACACTCGTAACAGACATTATTAACGGAACATCAAAAGAACCGTTATATATCTATGGCTTCAACGGCTACTATGAAGGCAATGATACTTCTAAGAGCTTAAAGGAAGCTGCGGTCGAAATGAATGACATTCAATACAGCGATGATGTATTCGGTGAAGATGAAAAGGTTGTAACAAAGGTTTCCTTCCCGTTAGAAGGTGATTTTGCGGCAATCTACAACACCAATGCAGATATCTATGTACCGGCAATGAAGAATTTAAACGGCTTCGTTTCAGGCATTGACTTCAAGCAGGGACGTTTCAGCGCAGACTGCTTCGTAAAGGTTTACTGGGACAGCTTAACAAAGACATCATCTGATAATAATAAGTCCGATGATACAACAAAGGAAACAACTTTCGGTTCAGCAAAGACCACTCTGACAGCAGGTACGTATTCAATCCCTGCAAGCTTAAAGAATGCCGGAAATGTTTCACAGGATTCTATGGCGGCAGGCTGCATTAAGAGTGCACAGATGACTGTTGCGGCAGACGGAACAGCAGCTGTAACCGTAGATTTACAGTCCGTATCCTTTGCGGGACTGACAGCTTACGCAAGCAACTGGAAGATTTATCAGGGAACGTCAGCAGATGGTAAGACTGTAGATGCACAGTACACAACAGACGAAGAAGGCAGAGTGACACAGATTACATTTACACTGCCGGACAACAGCTATGACGGTGTTTATGTCAACATGTTTGTCGATGCGATGAATTACAGCCCGGATGCTTATCTGGCACTGGATTATGCAAATGCGGTAAAGACAGCAGAACCGGACCCGGCACCAACACCGGACCCGGACCCGACACCGGAACCGACTCCGACTCCTGACCCGACACCGGATCCGGAACCGACACCAACTCCGACACCGGACCCTTCTGACAATAAAATTGCTGACGGTAACTACTATGTACCGATTGCATTGTGGAATGCGGTATCCGATAAGGCTTCTATGGGTAATGCGGCATTTGAAAAGAACAGCAGTGCTTTAATCACCGTAAAGGATGGCAAGGTTGTAAAAGTTCAGATTGCCATGAATCCGGTAACCGTAACATCAATCTACAGCGCCGTTACGGCATTTGAGGTAGAGGGCGTAACTGTTACAATCGACAAGACAGAAAAGATTACAACTTCCGCAGGAAATGAAGTCGATGCAGTCAGACTGGTAACATTTGAACTTCCTGAAGGTGCACAGCCATCTGTTGCAGATATTACTTATGCAGATGTAAGCTTTAAAGTACCGGATACACCAATGGGCGACACCATGATGAGTGCGAGATTAAGATTCGACTGGTCAGCACTGACAGCAACAAGCGATACTTCTCTTGTACCGGCAGAAGACCAGACAGAAGAAAAGTCACCGGCAGTTGATGTGACGGATGAAAAGACAGGCGTTCATGTATCAGCCGCAGAAGGTGTCCTTCCGGCAGGCTCTGAGTTAAAGGTAACAAAGGTCGGCGCAGAAACAGAATATACAAAGGCGGCAAATGCACTTGCAGACGTCGGCAGCAATTTTGAACTGTATGAAATTCATTTTGAAAAGGACGGACAGGAAGTTGAGCCAAACGGCAGTGTTGTTGTGAAGTATCTCATTCCGGCAGGCATGAATGCAGACAACGTTGTTTTATACCGTATCAATGATGACGGTTCAAAGACCCTCATAAAGGGCAGTGTGGAAAACGGTTATTATGTTGTGACAACAAAGGGCTTCAGCTATTATGCACTTGTTGAAAAGACAACAACAGATAACAGTTCGGCAGCAGGCGGTAATTCAAATACGGCAGGCGGCTCAGTCAATACGGCAGACAACAGCAACAGCGGCGTAAAGACAGCGGATTCTTCCGCAATGGGCATGTGGGCAGCAGCATTCTTTGCTTCCTTAAGTGCCGCAGGTCTTGCAATCTTTAAAAGAAAGAAAAGACCGGAAGAAAAAGAAGACTAAGCTGTAAAAAAGACAAAACAACGGCATCCGTTCCGAAAAGGGGCGGGTGCCTGTTTGTCACATATAAAAAGGAAGCAGGAGTACAGATATGGAACAGAAATTTAAAATGCAGATTCAGCGGCTTGCAAAGCAGGCGGCGGCAGTATTGATGGCAGTCACCGTGGGCATTTTATCGGCGGTGGCAGTATTTTCACAGAACAGTAATCCGGTATATGCGGCAGAAAACGGCATTTATCTTGCCGGTGCAAATCCAAGCTACCGAAATCCGTCCACCGGTGCGATTGAAGATTCCGGCGGAGAGGGTTCGGCGGTTTTAGGACAGTCCATGACAGAGAGCGCGACATATGGTAAGGCACTTATCGAAGCAGACCCGGTGGGAAACACTTATGCCACAATCCGTATGCAGTTAATGGACAATATCGAAAATCCGCAGTTTCAGGTAGATGGAAGTCCGGTATCCGCAACGTTAATGCAGGAGGATTACTCAAGCAATACCGCAGATTACAGATTCCGCATCAACAGTGAAAATTCGGTTGTACGTGTAAATATGTACGTAACTGCCATGGGTCGTGATATTATTTACTACATTACATTTTCGGGACTGAGTGAAGGCGCAGGCGACTTTATTACCAGTGTGACCGTTGAAGAAAAGGGCGGCAGTGCCGGTCCGGACAGCGCAGAGGGTGGCAGTGAAGAAAGCAACCCGGGAGAAAGCAGTTCAGGAGAGCGCGGTGTAAGTGCGCAGGCTGAAAATACCGCATCAGGCACGGACAGCTTATCGGGTGAAACCGGTGCGTCAGCCGGAACAGACGGCAGTCAGGAAAATGCTGGAACACAGAGCATAGAGAAGGCAGAAGGTGAAAGTGCAGAAAGTACGACAGAAGCCGGACAGACTACATCAGCAGAAGCAAGTGCCGCACAGGCAAAGACCGCAGAAAACACACAGACGAAAAATGCCGGAATTCAGGAATACGATGCGGCAGGAAAACAGGTCAATGCAGAAGCGCAGGAGAGCAAAAAAAACACCAGCACCGGCATTTTTATCGGAATGGGTGTTGTAATTGCCATTGTTGTGACAGGTGCGGCATGGTATATGCTTATATATCGTAAAAAGAAAAATTAAAGGAGCAGACAAATGAAACGACAGGTAAAAAAGACTGTTCAAAAAGGACTTTGTATGCTGTTAGCGGGCGTTGCTGTTCTTACGGCATCGCTTTCGCTGACAGCCTGTGTAGACCAGCACCCGGATTCCACAGAGGGACAATCACAGGCAGACAGTGTGCGTCTTGTGGCAACGTCACCGGCAGCTGCACAGATTTGTGACAAACTGGAATTAGATTTAGTGGGCGTATGCCGGACCTCCGGTACACTGCCAGAGCGGTATAAGGACGTTACACAGGTCGGAACGGCAATGTCGCCGGATATGGAGATTTTAAAATCTTTATCGCCGGATTATGTGCTGTCCCCGAACAGCCTGCAAAGCGATTTACAGCCGAAATATGCGGCAATCCAGGTGAAATCCCTGTTTTTAAATTTAAAAAGTGTATCCGGCATGTATGCTTCGATTGCAGACCTCGGTGAAAAATTTAACAGGCAGCAGCAGGCACAGGCAATGGTGGACGAATTTAACACATTTATGCAGGAATACAAAAATAAAAATGCAGGGAAAGAAGCCCCGAAGGTTCTGATTCTGATGGGACTGCCGGGTTCTTATATCGTGGCAACCGAAAACAGCTATGTCGGCAGCCTTGTGGAAATGGCAGGCGGACAGAATGTATACGCGGGCACTGATGAAGAATTTTTAAGTGCTAACACAGAGGATATCAAAACGAAAGAACCCGATGTGATTTTACGGGCATCCCATGCAATGCCCGAGCAGGTACAGCAGATGTTTGCCGATGAATTTGAAAAAAACGACATCTGGAAGCATTTTGCGGCAGTACAAAACGGCAGGGTGTACGATCTGGATTCGTCCCTGTTCGGCATGAGTGCAAATTTTTCATATCAGCAGGCACTCGAAGCATTACAGCCGATGTTGTATAACAGCTAAAATTCTGTAGTTTTTCATAAAATAAAAAATAATCGGTTGCTTATCTTTTTTTTGTAGTGTACAATAATGAAGATACAGTACATATTTAATAAGGAGAAAAGCCGTGGATATTATAGTAAAGTATATTGATGAATTGTTGGAAAAAAGCACGCCGGAAGCGCCGATGTGGAATATTGAAAAGCTCAAGCAGGGCTTAAAGTCTAAGTGGAATTACATTGACGGTTGTATGATTAAAGCCGTACTTGAGATGTATGCCATTTCAAAGGACGAGAAATATTTAAAGTTTGCAGACGATTTCATTGATTATCGTGTAGCAGAAGACGGAACAATTGACGGATACAGCATTGGTGAAAAGAATATTGACAATGTCAATGCCGGCAAGACTTTATTTGAATTATATGATATCACCGGAAAAGAAAAATATAGAAAGGCAATCGACCTTGTATATTCTCAGATTGCTATTATGCCTCGCTGTGAATCCGGCAACTTTTGGCACAAGGATATTTATCCGAATCAGGTATGGCTGGACGGAATGTATATGGGACAGCCGTTTTACATGGAGTATGAAACAAGATTTAACGACCGAAAGAATTATGATGATATTTTCTCACAGTTTAAATTCGTTATTGAAAACATGAAAAATCCGCTCAACGGTCTGTACTATCATGCAATCGACACATCAAAGCAGATGTTCTGGTGTGACAAGGTCACAGGTCTTTCACAGAATATCTGGCTGAGAGCAATCGGCTGGTACTCTATGGCACTATTAGATACACTTGATAAGGTGGACAACTCTGACCACAAGTATGACAAAGAGTGCAGGATGTTACAGGATGCATATGTAGATTTAATGAATGCGATGATTCGTTATCAGGACGAAAGCGGTATGTGGTATCAGGTTGTCAACTTCGGCGGCATGGAACGCAACTATCTTGAAACAAGCGGAAGTTCTATCATGGCATATTCCCTGTTAAAGGGTGTACGTCTTGGCTTCCTGCCTGAAAGCTACCGTGCATACGGTGAGAAAGCCATTGACGGTATCTGCAAGCGCTATTTAAAAGAAAAGAACGGAGAAATGTCACTTGGTGGTATTTGTCTGGTTGCCGGACTTGGCGGTAAAGACAATCGTCCGGGTACATATGATTATTATATGTCAGAACCGGTTGTAGAAGATGATGCAAAGGGTGTCGGACCATTTTTACTTGCCTATACAGAATTATTACGTTACAAGAAAAATTAGTAAAAAGATACGAGGGAGTCTGACAAAAGCAGGCTTCCTTGTTTTTTCATGCCGCAGAGCCAAATCTGACATTTGGCTCGCGATTCCTCCGGCATTAAAATGCCTGCGGAATGGAGAATAGTGCGAAAAATCACACTGATGTGCTGATTTTTCACATAGATGTTTGCTTTGGAGCGAAAGCAAACACCTATGATAGCGGATGAGAAATCGCCTGCGCGAATTTTTCATCGCCGCTTCGCAACAAAGTCGCTCAGAAACGAGGAATAAAATGAAGCCGTATATTACGAAAAAAGAAGTAGAAGAAACACAAGGTAAGGATGCACGGACACAGCGCTTTTTGACGGCAGAAAACGGCTGCCTTGGCGGCTGTACTTCCGGGACAACGGTTTATGCCGGCTATGAGTTTAGTGCGCATCCGGGCGTGCATGAAGACCAGGAGGGCTTTTATGTGCTTGAGGGTGAGGGATATGCCAGGCTTGGTGATCTGGAGTTTCCAATTGAAGCAGGTGATTCATTTATTGCACTTCCCGGTGTGCCGCATACGATTAAGACAAAACCGGGCTGTCAGCCTGTCAAGGTATTTTGGTTTCACAGTGCAGTCTGATGCGGACTGCTGCTGATAAAGGAGTGTGTTTGTTTGAACAATGAGGAATTGGAAGAAAAAAAGAAATGGTTTTTTAAAGAAAATATCCGACTGGAAGAACTACGGAAAAATCTGGAGCAGCAGCAGGGAAAGCTAGAGGAAGAAGAGCAGGTTGTGGAGATTCAGAAGCAGATGCTGGAAAAGCAGAAACGCAGTCTGGATTTGCTAAGAAAGCAGTTAGATAATCAGAAGCATCTGTTTGACCAGCAGTGGCAGATTCTGGAACGGGAAACCAGACAGCTTGCTATTGACCGCGAAAAATTTAAGCGTGACAAGCTGATGTACCGCGATGAGGTGTACCGTGAGGCCAGAAGAAAGTTTGCCATGGTACAGAATATCAGTCATAGCGGTGTAAATCTCTTCTTTAAAGGTGTTGACAGCAGTGCAGCATTAAAAAAGCGCTATAAGGCATTGTTAAAAATTTATCACCCGGACAATGCGGGCGGTGATAAAGAAGTGTTACAGGCAATCAGCGCAGAATATGAAACATTAAGCAGGAATATTGAATAAGATAAGAAAATAAAGCAAATTATGCAAAAAAGCCGGATATATTGATAAAAATACTTATATTTATAAGTTGTTGTCTGTACGAATATGGTGTATAATTCAGACATAACGGCTTGTCGGACGAACAGGCAGCTACGTTTAGAAGTACACGAAATGAAGGAGAATGAGATGTTTAAGATTAATGACAATTATTTAAAGCTTCCGGGAAGTTATCTGTTTTCCACGATAGCCAAAAAGGTTCAAGCCTTTCAGGCTGCTAATCCGGACAAGGAAATTATAAGACTGGGTATCGGTGATGTAACGCTGCCGCTTGCGCCGGTTGTAATTGATACATTACACGGTGCAGTTGATGAAATGAGCAAGGCAGAAACATTTCACGGTTATGCACCGGATTTAGGGTATGATTTTTTAAGAAATGCAATTGTAGATTTTGATTATAAAAGACGTGGTGCCGACATCAGTGCCGATGAAATTTTCGTCAGTGACGGTGCAAAGTCTGATTCAGGAAACATTGGCGACATTTTTTCAGTAGACAATAAAATTGCAGTATGTGACCCTGTATACCCGGTATATGTAGATACCAATGCAATGGCAGGAAGAACCGGGGATTATTTACCGGATCAGCAGAAGTGGAGCAATGTAATCTACATGCCGTGTACGGCAGAAACGAATTTTGCGCCGGAGCTGCCAAAGGAAACACCGGATATTATCTATCTTTGCTTCCCAAATAACCCAACCGGTTCTACGATTACAAAGGACGAATTACAGAAGTGGGTTGATTATGCAAATAAAGTAGGTGCGGTTATCATCTATGATGCAGCTTATGAAGCATACATTTCAGAGGAAAATGTACCGCATACGATTTTTGAATGTGAAGGTGCAAGAACCTGTGCCATCGAACTGCGCAGCTTCTCAAAGAATGCCGGATTTACGGGAACAAGACTTGGATTTACCGTTATTCCAAAAGATTTAAAGAGTGGTGATGTGACATTACACAGTCTCTGGGCAAGACGTCACGGCACAAAGTTTAACGGTGCGCCATATATTATCCAGAAGGCGGGTGCAGCTGTTTACACAGAAGAAGGACAGAAGCAGACCGGTGAGCAGATTGCATACTACATGAACAATGCAAAGACAATTCTGGAAGGCTTAAAGTCCGCAGGCTATACCGTATCAGGCGGTGTCAATGCACCGTACATCTGGTTAAAGACACCGGATAACATGACATCTTGGGAATTCTTTGATTTCCTGCTTGAAAAGGCAAATGTTGTCGGTACACCGGGTTCAGGTTTTGGCCCAAGTGGTGAAGGCTACTTCAGACTGACCGCTTTCGGTTCTTATGAAAATACCGTAAAGGCACTTGAAAGAATTAAGGCAATCTAATTGTTATCATAATATTAAATACACACACCCGCGGGAACAGGCTGAAAAGCCGGAGATTTCCGCGGGTATTTTTATAAATTTTTATAATCCTGATTTGTGGATTTTTATGTATGAAGCGGGATACAGTACGGCATAAAACATTAAAAACAAAATAGTGAAAAAACTTTTATAAAAGAATTTTGTAAAATGAATAGCAATTTCCGGGGAAATAGTGTATGATAAGGACAGTGCAGAAATGCAGAACATAAAATAAAGCATGTAATAATGAAAAGCAGTAAATCAAACAGTAAAAATGGAGGTTTCAATATGTGGCAGGCAGATTTAGGAAATGGAAAATACCGCAACCCGATTTTATACGCAGATTATTCAGACCCGGATGCAATCCGTGTCGGTGAAGATTATTTTATGATTGCATCAAGCTTTTGCAATGCACCGGGGCTGCCGATTTTACATTCAAAAGATTTAGTCAACTGGAAAGTAGTCAATTATGCATTGGATGAGATACCGGAATTCCGTTACCGCAATCCGATTCATGGCTGCGGGGTATGGGCACCGGCAATCCGGTATCATGAAGGAACCTATTATATATGTTTTCCGATGCCGGACGAGGGCATTTACATGACAACAACAAAAGACCCGTTTGGCAAATGGAGCAAGCCGGTGAATATCCGTCCGGGAGCAGGCTGGATTGATCCGTGTCCGTTCTGGGATGATGACGGAAAGGCGTATCTGGTAGCAGGTGTTGCAAAGAGCCGTATCGGATACAAGAGTGTACTGCATATGGTAGAAATGCAGCCGGACGGTATGGGATTAATCGGCGAAGAAGTCAAGATTTTTGATGGCAATGAAAATGATCAGGTAACAATTGAAGGTCCGAAAATGTACAAGCGCAACGGCTGGTATTATGTATTTGCTCCGGCAGGCGGTGTAAAGACCGGCTGGCAGACAGTACTCCGTTCTAAAAATCCTTTTGGACCGTATGAATATAAGGTTGTAATGCGTCAGGGTGATTCACCGGTCAACGGTCCTCATCAGGGTGCGTGGGTAGATACGGTGACAGGTCAGGACTGGTTCTTACATTTTCAGGATGTCTACGCAGGCGGAAGAATTGTTCATTTACAGCCAATGCACTGGGAAAATGACTGGCCAATAATCGGTATCAATAAGCCGGGCAATGATTACGGCGAACCGGTTATGGAGTACACAAAGCCGGATATCGGAAAGAGTAATTCATATCCGGTTTGCGAGCCGGATACGAGTGATGACTTTACATCGGATAAACTCGGTATGCAGTGGCAGTGGAATGCCAATCCTCAGAAGGACTGGTATGAGCTTACCGGATCAAAGTTAAAGTTAAATGCACTGGATACTGTGCCGCTCCGCCCGGTTAGTGATTACCGCAATCTGCTGTTACAGAAATGGCCGGCACCGGAATTTACCTGTGTGACAAAAATGCAGCTTTCCGGCATGGAAAACGGCGATGTGGCAGGCGTTGTATCACTGGGAACGGAATACGGCGCGCTAGCGGTTGAAAAGCGGGATAACAAATATACGGTCAGACAGATTTTGGGAACACAGTATTTTGACTGTGATATGCCGTATACAACACAAAACAGCAATGATTTTGAACTGTCCGAAAGTGATTTTAAGGATACCGGGAAAACAGTGACATTCCGTTATACGGTAAAATGCACCGGTCATATTGATCACATGGAGTTAAATCTTCCTGTAAAAGCAGCACCGGTCGAGGAATTAACACTGGAATTAAGTTTTGACGGCAAAAACTATGAAAAAGCCTTTTCATTTGCTTCCAAAGCAGGCAGATGGGTCGGTGTGAAAAACGGCATTTTCTGTGCCCATGACAACACCGTAAAAAATGACAAGACAGGATATGTACTTGTAGATTCTGTGGAATATATGCCAAAAGAAGATTAGTAGAACGATATTTTATAAAGCGGTCCTTTGCAAAAGAATGAGCCAAAGTCAGATGATAATGGAGCATTTCTTTTACAAAGGACTTTTTTATTCAATCAGTAGAAAATATGGTCGCCAATCACCGTGCCATAGGTGTCGATACCGCTGCGGTATACGTGGAAATACAGCGCATTAATCGTAACATTTCCGTTTAAAACCTCCTGCGCTGCCTGAACGCACGAAGCGGAAGCACCGCGGGAGAGCACAATCGTAAAACGGCCGCTGGCAACCGGTGTAAATTGTCCGGAAGCATAGATGACACCGGAAATGGAGTTGGCAAAACGTGGGCTGTTGACACGGTTTACAACAACACTTCCGACAGCTAACTTGCCCTCGTAAGACTGGTTGCCCGCTTCACATTCAATAATTGCCGCGAGCATGGCAAGGTCGGAGGTGTCATATGAAATCGGTGTTTTATTAATATTAGAAGTAATGTCACCGCTGCCGGAATTATTATTCCCTGCGGCGGCAGCCGCGCGGCTTGCAGCCTCGGCTTCTGCGCGTTCCTGTGCCAGCTTTTCTTCTTCAAGCTTCTTTTCATAGGCAAGTGCGGCAGCTTCGGCTTCAGATACATTATTGGAAGATGTATCAAAATCCTGCTGTGTCTTTGCAAGCAGTGCTTTTAAATTTTCCTGTTCGCTTAAAGCTTCTTCACGCAAGGACGATAACTCGGCAACCTCCGTATCCAGTTGCTCTTTTGCTGCCTGCTGGCGTTCATAATTGGCTTCCATCTCATCTAACATATCACGGTCATACTGTGATAACTGGTAAATGTATTCGCTTTTTAACAAAAGTTCACTCATACTTTGGGAAGTTAACAGCAGTTCAATCACATCCGAGCTGCTGCGTTCATACATATACCGGATACGCAGTTTCATGGAATCGTACTGTTCGTCCATTGTCTGAGACAGCGACAGCAGTTCTTCATTTAAGGCATCAACATCTGCCTGCTTGTCATCAATCTGTTCTTCTAAGGAAGATAAACGGCTTCCGGCGCTCTGGAGCTGACTGTCAATTTCGGATAAATCCGCAGACAGACTCTGCTGTTGTGCCTTTAAGCTTTCCAGTTCCCGGTTGGCATTGTCTAAATCGTCCTGCGTGGTTGCATAGGACAGATAAGGAATGGTCAATGCGGTACTGCAAAATATACAGCACAGACAAATCATGAATTGTTTTAACTTTTTCTTATTATTCAATGCAAATCTCCTGTTACAATCTAATCGTTATTCCAATCATTTATGCTGGTATCAGTATAAAATGCAGACCGCAAAAATGCAAGCGTCAAACCACTTTTATGCTTTATGGGGCGGGGTTTGATTTTTTTTTCACCGGCGGACAGGCACATGTGGGTTTGGAACTTTTAAACATGGTATTATTTATATCACGATACATAATAAAATATTACAGTAAAATATCTCCTGTTTTAAGAGGAAATTCATAAAAAATAATAAAATTAAGCATTATTCAGGCAGAAGCATAGACATTTCAGCAGAAACGTGAAATAATGAAAAAGTAAGTTGTTAGAAAATCAAAATAAACCGAAAAAACGTAAAGAGAGGAAAAAAGATGCTTGAATTAAACAACATCGTAAAGGATTATATTTCCGGAGATACCAGGGTAACGGCATTGAAGGGAATTAATCTGCGTTTCCGCGACAGCGAATTTGTATCAATTCTGGGACAGTCCGGCTGCGGAAAAACAACTATGTTAAATATCATCGGGGGGCTTGACCAGTATACAAGCGGTGATTTAAAGATTAACGGACGTTCTACGAAGAAATTCAAGGACCGTGACTGGGATGCATACCGCAATAATTCGATTGGATTTGTCTTCCAGAGTTATAACCTGATACCGCACCAGACCGTGCTTGCCAATGTCGAACTGGCACTGACTTTATCCGGTGTATCCAAGTCAGAGCGCAGAAAGCGCGCAATAGAAGCACTGGAAAAAGTAGGCTTAAAGGAACAGATTCACAAGAAACCCAATCAGATGTCCGGTGGACAGATGCAGCGTGTTGCGATTGCAAGAGCATTGGTAAATGACCCGGATATTTTACTGGCAGACGAGCCGACAGGCGCATTGGATACAGAAACCAGCGTACAGATTATGGAGATTTTAAAAGAAATTGCCAAAGACCGTCTGATTATTATGGTTACGCATAATCCTGAACTGGCAGAGCAGTATTCAACAAGAATTATCCGCCTTTTAGACGGACAGATTACAGACGATACCGATGCTTACAGTGAAGAACAGATGAAAGCGGATATACAGGAAAAGGAGCAAAAGCTTTCAGATGCACAGACAGGAAAGAAGAAAAAGAAAGCAAAGACATCGATGTCCTTTTTTACAGCGCTTTCTCTTAGTATGAATAACCTGATGACCAAAAAGACCCGTACCCTGCTTACCGCATTTGCCGGAAGTATCGGTATTATCGGCATTGCGTTGATTCTTTCCATTTCAAATGGTATTCAGGACTATATTGACAGGGTACAGCGCGATACACTGTCGAGTTATCCGGTCCAGTTACAGTCCCAGACCATGGATATCAGCAGCATGATTGAAATGATGACCGGGTCTGATAAGGATTCTGTTGACCATGACAAGGATAAAGTGTACAGTAATATGATTATGTCGGAAATGATGAATACCATGATTTCCGATGTGAAAAATAATAATTTAAAATCCTTTAAAAAGTATATAGATGATAATAAAGATGAGATTTCAACATATGCAAGTGATATCCGGTACAGCTACAATGTTGATATCAATATTTACGATACAGACACAAGCGACGGTGTGACACAGCTAAATCCAAGCACTATTATGAATACGATTTACGGTACGAACACTTCACAGGGCAGCATGAGTGCGATGTATACCAATGCAGATGTATGGAACCAGCTGCCGGGCAATCAGGATTTACTGGATTCTCAGTATGATATGGTAGCGGGAAGATGGCCGCAGCAGTACAACGAAGTGGTGTTAGTTGTTGATGAGAACAATGAAATTGATGATTATACCCTGTATTCACTGGGCTTTAAAGACCCTGACGAGGTAACGGCGATGTATAAGCGCATGATGACAGGCGAAACCTATGACACTGAGGAAACAGAGTATACTTATGATGAAATTTTAGATAAGAAATTCCAGATGATTCTGCCAACCGATTATTACCGGTACAACGCAGAAAAAGACATCTGGGAAGATATGCGTGAAGATGAAACGTATATGAAAAATGTAGTAGACAACGGCACACAGATTCAGGTGTGCGGTATTATCCGTCAGAAAGAAGATGCGGTCAACACGGCAATCCGGAGCGGTGTAGGTTATACAAAGGAACTGATGCAGTATCTGATGCAGGGTGTCAACGACAGTGAAGTGGCAAAAGCTCAGCTTGCCGATGAAACAACTGATATTTTTACGGGAATCCCGTTTGACAATGACAAGGATACACCGATTACAATGGATGATGTCAATGCATATGTTGCAACGCTTTCAGAGCAGGAACAGGCACAGATGCAGGCTTACATGAGCCAGATGACAGAAGAACAGATTTTGCAGCAGTTTTCGCAGTCTTTAAAGGCACAGACAACAGAAGCCACATTTGAGGGCAACAAAGAAAAGTTAGGCATTACAAACGAAGACAACCCGTCAGAAATTGATTTATATGCTGCAAGCTTTGAGGCCAAGGAAAAACTGGAAGATATTATCAGCGATTATAATAAGAAAGCAACTGATGAGGGCAGAGATGAAGATGTGATTAATTACACGGATTATGTCGGTATTATGATGTCATCTGTCAGCACAATTATTACGGCGATTTCAGCGGTACTGATTGCATTTGTTGCGATTTCACTCGTTGTTTCTTCTATTATGATAGGTATTATTACGTATATTTCCGTACTTGAAAGAACAAAGGAAATCGGTATTTTAAGAAGTATCGGTGCGTCAAAGAAAGATGTTTCCCGCGTATTTAACGCCGAAACACTGATTGAAGGCTTTGTATCCGGTGCACTGGGTATTGTGATTACACTGATTTTGTGCATTCCGGCGAACCGGATTATTGAAAATGTGACAACAATTGCAGGAGTTGCAAAACTTCCTGTTGCAGGTGCCGTAATCCTTGTTATAATAAGTATGGTGCTGACACTGATTGCCGGATTTGTTCCGGCGAAGATGGCAGCGAAAAAAGATCCGGTAGTAGCACTGCGTACAGAATAATAAAGCATTTGCAATACGCACGGAATTATTAGGAATAAAGGAAGCAGTCATGAGGAACGTTTACAAATTTTTAAGAGCCTCAATACTCATTTTAATACTGGTTGGCGGGACATATTTTATTGCGCAGGAATATTCAGCCGGTATTGAAAATGCAGTCAATACATCAGCAGGCGGTCAGAGTCTTACAAAGGAAACCATAACCAATCTCGGAGATGTCTTAGCGACGGTAGAAGCAGAAATCGCCGGCGGAGCCGGAAGTGAAAAAACGAATGATACGGTAAAGTCTGATTATCAGCCGGTACAGGGAACCGGACAGCTTGTGGAAGACAGCAAATCCCAGCAGACGGATACGACACCGGCGGCATCTTATGATTTTCCGGAAAATATGTATCCGTACAGAGCCATGCTTTCGGATACACAGAAGGAAGTTTATGACCAGGTGTACGGGGCAGCACTGGAATTAAAGGAAAGTGTGACACTGTGCCGTCAGCTTGATCAGAGCAGTATTAAAAATGTCATGAATGCGGTCTTTAACGATCACCCGGAGCTGTTCTGGCTGGATACCGGCTACAGCTACGGGTACACCAGCAAGGGAGCGGTCATTTCCGTGATGTTAAAATACAATGAAACGGCACAGACACTGCAGTCTGCCAGACAGAAGTTTTTAAATGCGGCGGCGAAGGTGATTAACGGCGCCAGTTCGCTTACGACCGACCTTGACAAGGAACAGTATGTTTATAAAGCCCTTCAGAATATGTGTGTCTATGATGAAAATTCAGACATGAACCAGAGTGCATACAGCGTATTCATTAACGGAAGCTCGGTGTGTGCCGGATATTCGAGGGCATTTCAGTATATTATGCAGCAGTTAAATATTCCGTGTTATTTCTGCACCGGATATGCTAACGGCGGTTATCACGCATGGAATATTGTCTATATTGACGGAAAGTATTATAATGTAGATTTGTCGTGGGACGACTCTCTTGGAGATGTATCCAATACATATTCCTTTGCGTACTTTAATCTTTCAGATAAAGCAATTTCTGTAGACCATACGCGCAGGGAACTATCGGTGAATCTGCCGGAGTGCAAATAAAATGTCTGTGGAACGGAGATTAGTGTAAAAAATGACACTGATGTGCTGATTTTTTACACAGCACTTTGTGCTGCAGGCGTCACAAAGTTGCTATTTATCGCAGAGCCAAATAAGATTTGGCTCGCGATTCCTCCGGCATTAAAATGCCTGCGGAATGGGGATTAAAATGAAATATTTAATTGATACACATACACATACGATTGCAAGCGGACACGCTTATAACACAATAGATGAAATGACAAGAAAGGCAGCACAAATCGGGCTGCCTGCTATTGCGTTTACGGAGCATACGCCGAAAATGCCGGGCAGCTGCGGCAAACTGTATTTCAGCAACTTTAAGGTCCTGCCGCGGGAAAAATTCGGCGTGCGCCGTCTGTTTGGCTGTGAAGCCAATATTATGGACTATGATGGAACACTGGATATGCCGGACACACTGCTTGAAAAAATGGACATTGTTATTGCAAGCTTTCATATTCCATGTATCTGCCCCGGTACAAAGGAGCAGAATACGCAGGCACTGGTGCAGGTTCTTGAAAATCCGCTGGTTGACATCATAGGGCACCCGGATGACAGCCGGTATCCGGTGGACTTTGAAACAGTGGTGCGTGCGGCAAAGCAAAACAACAAGTTTCTCGAATTAAACAATACATCATTAAAACCTGACGGACCGCGCAGCGGCGCACGGGAAAATGACCTCTGTATGTTAAAGCTGTGTATGGAACACGGTGTCATGATAACACTTGGCAGTGATGCCCATGTCGAAGAGGATATCTGCAATTTTTCGTATGCGGAAGAGCTGTTAAAAGAAGTGCATTTTCCGGATCAACTGATTGCAAATTTGGATTTGGACAGATTTACTGCTTTACTATAACGTGCTAATGTGTTAAAATATCGGTATTGTTTAGAACTTTTGAAAAAATGCTGATGCGAGTTTATCAGCACAGAAAAGGGGCAATTATGAATAGTAAATTAAAAACACCTGCGGTAGAGCAGTTATTTGATGCAATTTTAAGTCTTGAGAATAAAGAGGAGTGTGCTGCATTTTTTGAAGACCTCTGTACAATTAATGAATTGCTGTCACTTTCACAGCGTTTTGAGGTGGCAAAGATGCTGCGTGAAAAAAAGACTTATCTGGACATTGCGGAAAAGACAGGCGCTTCTACAGCAACCATCAGCCGCGTAAACCGCTCGCTAAATTACGGCAGCGACGGTTATGAAAAGGTATTTGAGCGGTTACAGATTCCGGAAGGCGGAGAAGGACAGCAGGAATAAAAACATTACGGAACAGATACATATTCTGCCCGGAGAAGGGCTTGAACGTCAATCTCCGGCAAGGCTATAAAAAACGGAATGTGAAGAAGCACAAAACTTATCACATTCCGTTTTTGGTTGTTCCGTAAAAATTCTGCATGATTAAAAGCGGCTTTCTTTCCATGCTTTATATTTTTAAATTTTATTTTTCATTTCTGCGGCTTTTCTGCTCGGCTTTTTCGGCTTTGCGTTCCGCCTTTTCCGCCTTGCGCTCAGACTTTGTGTGCGGCACTTCCTGCTGGCTGCGCGAAGCAAAGTCGTCAATCAGACTTTCAATAATATTTTTCTTCATATAAACATCAAAACTCAGTAAAGATACCAAAGAAAAGAACTGTAAAAATTCGCGGTTGTCCGTATCTTCAACGGTAGAAAAGGCTTCCTCCGAAAGATGCGCTTTTTCAAGGACATCTTTTGAAATGCCGGAAATCTCTCCCTTGCACAGATTATAAATCTGCTTGTAGATGTCGTCTAAGCTGCCGGTTTCATTTCCTTCAAAAAACTGCTCGGTCAGCGGATTTAACAGGGTCTGTATATCACTGATAGAGAGCAGATTTTTAAAGTAATAAATAAATGTCAGGACATATAAATGCTCCTTGGAATATTTCTTTTTTACCGGCGGCGGCAAAAGATTGTTTTTGGTGTAATTATTAATCATGGTTTTAGTCAGAATCTTATCGTCTTCGCGGCGTTTGCAGTCGCTTAAATGTTCGTCCATAAAGGTCGTGACCTGATCCATATAAAGGTCGATATTGGGGACTTCCCCCGGTTTGATATAATTTAACTTTGCCAGCCGCTTTAACAGCGTAGCAACAAATTGTGTATATTCAGTATTCATAACTTGTCATCTCCATTCACATAACAGTAACTATATGACATTATATAGTATTTAAAACTAGATAGCAAGGGGCGGATATAAAACACCTGTAATTGTTTAAAAAATTGTTATAAAATTAATGAAATTTATGCAATATTGCGTGACAAAATAGGGGAAATATAATATACTGTAATTCATGGGGCAGATAGATAAGTGCCCGGTAATAATTGTGTACCAATGGGTAGAATGGAGGATATTTACTATGGGAATTTTAACAAGATTTAAGGATATTATGTCTGCGAACATCAATGCTTTACTGGACAAATGCGAAGATCCGGAAAAGATGATTGACCAGTACATGCGCAACCTTGAAAGTGATCTGGGTAAGGTAAAGGCAGAAACAGCTTCTGTTATGGCAGAGGAAACAAGAGCCAAGAGAGAACTTGACGAATGTACAGAGCAGGTTAATAAAATGCAGTCATATGCTGAAAAGGCACTGACAGCAGGGAATGAAGCAGATGCACGTAAGTTTCTTGAAAAGAAGCAGCAGCTGGTATCTACACAGACAGCATTACAGCAGTCTTATGAAGCGGCAGCAGCCAATGCGGCAAAGATGCGCCAGATGCATGATAAGCTTGTAAAGGATATTGAATCCTTAGAATCAAGAAAGGCAGCAATCAAGGCAAAAGTTGCGACAGCTAAGGCACAGGAACGTTTAAACAGCATCGGTTCAAGTGTGACAGGTGCAAACAACAGTATGGCAGCTTTTAGCAAGATGGAAGCAAAAGCCAATAAGATGTTAGATGAAGCCAATGCAATGGCAGAGTTAAACCAGTCACAGGAAGATTCTGATATTGACAATCTTGCAGCAAAGTATGATTCAGCACCACAGGATGCAGCAGTAGATGATGAACTGGCAGCATTAAAGGCAAAGATGGGCTTATAATATAAATAACAGCAGAATGGAGAAAAGTCATGGGGTTATTTGGAAAACAGCTTGCAAATGTTGTAGAATGGGAAGAATACAGAGATGACTGTATTTTCTGGAAATGGACGAACCGTGAGATTAAAAAAGGAAGCCGCCTGATTATCCGTGCAGGACAGGATGCCATTTTTATGTACAATGGTAAGATCGAAGGTATTTTTAAGGATGAAGGAAGCTTTGATATTGAATCCGATATCATTCCGTTTCTGTCAACTTTAAAAGGCTTTAAGTTCGGATTTAACAGCGGTGTGCGTGCAGAAGTTCTTTTTGTGAATACAAAGGAATTTACCGTAAAATGGGGCACAAAAAATCCGATAGCCATTCCGGCACCGTCACTTCCGGGCGGTATGCCAATCCGTGCGTTTGGTACATTTAACATTAAGGTCGATGACTATCTTGCATTAATTGATAAAGTGGCGGGTGTGAAGCAGATGTACACGGTTGACGATGTCAGGGAACGTGTTGTTGCTGTTTTAGACCAGCTTCTGATGAAGTGGATTTCTAAAGAAGGCAAGGATATGTTTAATCTTCAAGCCAATGCGTATGATATCTCAGCAGGGATTAAAGAAGACCTTGATATGCAGATGATTAAGATTGGACTGACCATTACCGACTTTAACATTTCAAGCTTTTCGTATCCGGAAGAAGTACAGAAGATGCAGAACAAAGCCGCTTCCCAGTCTATGGTGGGCGACATGAATAAGTATGCACAGATGGCAATGGCGGACAACATGAGCAATGGTAAGTCCTCTAACATCGGTGTGGATATGATGAATATGCAGATGGGATTACAGATGGGCAGACAGATGATGGACAGCATGAGCAGCGCGCCACAGAGTACAGGTGCGGCACAAAGCAGTACGTCAGGCAGTGCACCGAAGTTCTGTCCGGAGTGTGGTTCACCGACAAACGGTGCAAAATTCTGTTCCAACTGCGGACATAAATTAGTATAAAAATCCGGCGGCGGCTGTTTTATTTTCGCGAAAGTGGACAAATGTGCAGTCAAGCGGGGAAAGCTCTTGATAAGGGTGATATAAAAAGAGCTGTTATGCATAAAAGTATTTTTGGAATACTTGCATGACAGCTCTTTTTTGTTTATAATGACACATACTTGAAACAGTGCGTATGCAGTGTGTACATCTTTGGGCAGGATAGTCATAAAGAAACTGTATACACGCAGGAATGGAGGAACGGTTTGAATTTAGATGGATTAAATGACTGCCAGAAAAGGGCGGTAAAACAGACAGAGGGGCCAGTGTTAATTATTGCCGGGGCAGGTTCGGGAAAAACACGTGTTTTGACAAACCGCATTGCATATCTGATTGATGAATGTGGAATCAGCCCATATAATATTTTAGCAATTACATTTACCAACAAAGCCGCCGCAGAAATGCGTGAACGTGTGGAAAAGGTAACGGACTGCGGCAGTCAGGTGTGGGTAAGTACCTTTCATTCGACCTGTGTGCGGATTCTTCGCCGTTACATAGACAGAATCGGGTATCAGACCAATTTTACGATTTATGATACGGACGACCAGAAAAGCGTAATCCGGGATGCCTGTAAAAAATTAAACATCGATACAAAAATGCTGAAAGAGCGCACAATTATGAGTGCGATTTCATCTGCCAAAGATGAAATGATTTCGCCGGATGAAATGGAAGTGAATGCCGGGGGCGATTACAATGCCAAAAGAATTGCCGGTGTATATAGAGAGTATCAGAAGACACTTAAAGCAAATAATGCGCTGGATTTTGACGATTTGATATTTAAGACGGTTGAACTGTTAAACCGTGATGAGGAAGTGTTGGAAGCGTATCAGGAGCGTTTCCGTTATATCATGGTCGATGAGTATCAGGATACGAATACATCGCAGTTCCGCCTGATTAGCAAGCTGGCGGAAAAATACGGCAATCTGTGCGTGGTTGGTGATGATGACCAGTCCATTTACAAATTCCGCGGGGCGAATATCAGCAATATTTTAAATTTTGAAAATACATTTCCGGGTGCAAAGGTGATCAAACTGGAACAGAACTACCGTTCGACACAGACGATTCTTTCTGCGGCAAATGAGGTGATTGTGCATAATATCGGAAGAAAATCCAAAAAGCTGTGGACGGAAAACGGCAAAGGGGACAAGATTCATTTCCGCATTTATGAAGATGCTTATAAAGAAGCGGAAGGCGTGGTGGAAAATATCTGTGCCTGCGTGCGCGACGGCTGGAATTATAACGATATTGCAATTCTTTACCGTACCAATGCACAGTCCCGTCTGCTGGAAGAAAAACTGATAGTCAGAAATGTGCCGTACCGCATTTACGGCGGCATTAACTTCTACCAGCGAAAAGAAATCAAAGATATTCTTGCCTATTTAAAGACGATAGATAACGGTATGGACGGGCAGGCGGTGAAAAGAATTATCAATGTACCGCGGCGCGGAATCGGTGCGACAACACTGGAACGTGTACAGGAGTTTGCCGATGCCAACGATATGACGTTCTGGGATGCCTTGTGCAATGCCGCAGAAATTCCGAATATCGGCAGGGGACTTTCAAAGATTGAATCCTTTGTGACACTGATTCTCGGATTTCAGGCAAAGAAGCAGTTTTTGTCTATCCGCGAGCTGACAGAAACAATTCTTGAAGATACAAGGTATATGGAAGCACTTGCGGAAAACGAAACCAAGGAAGAAGTTGAAGCAAGACAGGAAAATATCGATGAATTTATGAATAAAATCATCAGCTATGAGGAACAGACCGAAGGTGATTTTTCAGAAATGCAGACAGACAGAGAAAATCCGCAGGCAGCTCCGACACTCAGCGGATTCCTTGAGGAAGTGGCGCTGATTGCAGATATTGACAATCTGGATCAGGACGGCAATCAGGTCATGTTAATGACCCTGCACAGCGCAAAGGGGCTGGAATTTCCGATTGTATACATGACAGGACTGGAAGACGGACTGTTCCCAAGCTACATGACGATTATGTCCGATGACCCGACAGAAGTCGAGGAAGAACGCCGATTGTGTTATGTCGGCATTACAAGAGCCCAGAAGGAATTAAATATCAGTGCGGCAAAGACACGTATGATTCACGGCGAAACACAGATGAATAAGGTGTCGCGTTTTGTAAAGGAGATTCCTGAAAATCTTTTAGAAGTTGAAAATCACAGCTACGGCAGTAAGAAAAGTGCCATTTCTTTTGGCGGCAAAGACAGTAGTGAATCACAGGGACACTTTGATTTCCGTGCAAATGCAAAGGCGGCGCTGTCCCGCTACGGAAGCGGAACAACCACTTATGGTCAGGGCAATAAAAAGGTTGCAATCAGTGGACAGAAAGGCATCGGCAGTGCCTATGCCACAAATTACGGCAGGACACCGACTAATTATGGTACAGGAAACTTTGCACAGCCGAATAAAAAAGTCGGTTTTGGGAAAGAATTTCCGATGGACATATTTGATTTAAAAAAGCCGGCAAAAACCACAACGTCCTATAGCATGCCATCAAAGAAAGCAGCCGGGGCAATTAAGTCGTCAGGACAGGCAGCAGGCGGGACAGGGCTTGGCTACCGGGTCGGCGATACCGTTTCCCATGTCAAATTCGGAACCGGACAGGTGCTTGCTATCGAAGACGGTATGCGTGATTATATGGTGACAGTCCAGTTTGAAGAATTTGGCACAAAAAAAATGCTTGCAGGGTTTGCAAAATTAAAAAAACAGTAGTAAATCGGGCAGGCATATGCTATAATGACAATAGAATATACGTGAAAAGAAAGGGGCTATGATGATGATGAGCAGAGATAAGATTGAGGATAAATTAGAAGAACTTATTGCAGCAAGCAGACTCAATGAGCTTTTAAACAAAAAAGAAGCCGAGGAAGAAAAGAAAAAGAGCAACTGCGTGATTGCAGTGCTTGCAGTCATCGGTGCAGTTGCGGCAGTCGCAGCGATTGCTTATGCGGTTTACAGATATTTCACACCGGATTATCTGGAAGACTTTGACGATGATGATTTTGAAGACGACGATTTTGAGGAAGATGACTTCGAGGATGAAGACTAATCCAATCGTAAGTGAAGAAGTTTACAAGGATGCCACTGGCTGGAGTATCAGTCAGTGGTATTTTTTAAGAAAATTTATGATTATGGCAGAACAGGAAAATAAAAAGAAAGCAAGAGCGAGGTATTCATGAAAAAAGGCGAAACATATACAGGACGCGTACAGCATGTGGATTTTCCCAATAAGGCGGTGGTATTTACAGAGTCGGAAAATCCTGAAGATAACGGACAAAAGGTTATTGTAAAAAATTCAATTCCGGGACAGAAGGTCCGGTTTATGGTCAATAAAAAGCGCGGCGGCAAATGTGAAGGCAGACTGCTTCAGGTGCTTGAAAATGCACCGTCAGAAACAGCAGACAGATGTAAGCATTTCGGAACATGCGGCGGCTGTGTCTACCAGAGTGTGCAGTATGAAGAACAGTTAAAGATGAAAGAAGCACAGGTTCATAAACTGCTGTCGGAAGCGGTTGACGGGGAATTAAACTTTGAAGGCATTATCGGAAGCCCGTGTCAGGAAGCGTACCGCAATAAAATGGAATTTTCATTCGGTGATGAAGTAAAGGGCGGCGAACTGGCATTAGGTCTGCATAAGCGCAACAGCATGTATGACATTGTGACGGTGGACGGCTGTAAAATCGTTGATGAAGATTATCATAAAATTTTAACGGCGGTGCTTGAATACTGCCGGAAAAAGGAACTTCCGTATTACCATAAAATGACCCATGAAGGCTATCTGCGCCACCTGCTGGTGCGCAAAGCCGTAAAGACACAGCAGATTTTAGTGGATGTTGTGACAACGACACAGATAGAGTTTGATATGGCAGAACTGGCGGGTATTTTACGGGAACTGCCGCTTTCCGGTACACTGACGGGATTTTTACATACACGCAATGACAGTGTCGCCGATGTTGTCAAAAATGAGGGTACAACGGTACTTTACGGCAGGGATTACATTGAAGAAGAACTGCTCGGACTGACTTTTAAAATTACGGCATTTTCATTTTTCCAGACCAATTCACTGGGAGCAGAGGTGCTGTATTCCAAGGCGCGTGAGTATGTCGGTACGACAAAGGACAAGGTGGTCTTTGACTTATACAGCGGCACGGGAACAATTGCACAGATTCTTGCGCCGGTTGCCAAAAAGGTTATCGGTGTTGAAATTGTGGAAGAAGCTGTGGCAGCAGCCGCAGAAAATGCAGAAAGAAACGGACTGGACAACTGTGAATTTATCGCAGATGATGTGTTAAAAGCACTCGATAATATCACAGACCGCCCGGACTTTATCATGTTAGACCCGCCGCGTGACGGCATCCATCCGAAAGCACTGGAGAAGATTATTGATTACGGTGTGGACAGCATGGTCTACATTTCCTGCAAACCGACTTCACTGGCAAGAGATTTGGCGGTGTTACAGCAGAGAGGATATAAGGTTGTAAAGAGCTGTTGCGTGGATATGTTTCCGAATACGGTGCATGTGGAGACGGTAGTACTGCTTTCCCACAAAAAGCCAGACGGACATATCAACGTAAAAGTTGAGTTTGGCGAGGGTGAGGGAAAAGTTCCGCTTGATAATATCGCTAAAAGAGCCGAAGAATATAAGCCCAAAGAACGAGTGACCTACAAAATGATAAAGGAGTACATAGAAGCTAAATACGGCTTCAAGGTACATACCGCATATATCGCAGAGGTAAAGAGAGATTTAGGCTTGCCAATGTACGATGCTCCTAATGCGGTAGAAGAATTGAAACAGCCGAGGAAGCATCCGACAGCGGAGAAAGTGGAAGCGATAAAGGATGCACTGAGGTATTTTGAGATAATATAGAGGGAGAAAATTATGGCGATAATAAGACCAAGATTGATAGATTTCTACAATATTCCAATAACGCAAGAAGAGGTTGATTTCGCTATTCCTTTTTTAGATGAAGATATACCATTATATTTAGACCCATTTTTGTTGTGGAAATCTCCTTCGCAGCAAGATAATGCGTTACACCTGATACTAATTAATTCATTTAATAAGTTGGGGGCAACGTATTTGAAAAATGAAGATAAAAGGGAGTTAATAGCAGAGAACTTAGCTGGCTTATCTGAGTGTAGTGAGGTAGGATTAGGTTCGGGAAAAACCAAAAAGGGATTGAAAATATCCATAAATACAGCAAAAGAGATATTAGATTTGTTCAGTATAGTGCCACAATATAAGACAGGTGGTTTTTCTCATTTTGAGGAAATACAGTTATATGTAAATAATATATCTAAGGATAGGATTAGTGATTTTGCGTGTAATTTTTTAAAGTCCTTTCTTATTGATTTTACACAAGATGAATGTAAAAAATATAATATTCCAGTAAGAGAGTTTGCGAATATCAAAGTTTTTAATCCAAAGACTTGTAGTATTGATGAAGAAAAACTGTCATTACCATATAACCCAGAGGACGAAACCCCTATTATTTTTGTTCCAAAGCGGTGGTTGCGTCATACTCCATGGATTAATTATGACGACTATTTTGTAAATGCTTATGTAAAGGAGGGCGAAGAAGATAAAATTGAAAAACCTAAAGTATTAGAATACAACAGATATAATTATGGAATGATTACAGCATATATAGCAGCAAAGGAGCGTACGCAAGCAGATTGTAAAAATGACCCATTGTTCAAACAAATACCAGTTATCTCTGCTAAAAAATGCTTGAATCAGATAGTAAAACTACCATCGGGTAAAACGGATAATGCCGATAAAAAGTTTGAAAATAGTTGTACAAAGCTATTTGCGTCTTTGTTATATCCCCATCTTGATTTTGCTCAAGCGCAAAGCAGGATTGATTCGGGAACTCAGATAAGAGATTTAATCTTTTATAATAATTGTTCATTTCCATTGTTGAAAGAATTATATGATAAATATGATTGCAGACAGATTGTTTTTGAAATGAAAAATGTAAATGAGGTTAGTAGAGAACATATTAATCAGCTAAATCGTTATCTTTCGGAGCAGTTTGGACGTTTTGGAATTATTATAACTAGAAATCCATTAAAGAAAAGTATTATGAGAAATACTATAGATTTATGGAGTGGACAAAGAAAGTGTATTTTATGCCTTACTGATGAAGATATCAGGCTTATGGTTGATGTATACGAAAATAAGCAACGTGACCCAATGGAAGTTATAAATAAGAAGTATGTAGAATTTATAAGAATGTGTCCATCTTAGGAAAGTGAGAAAATATTATGGAAAAAGATAAAATAGAAAAATTTGAAAAATTACATATTCAAATAAAGGATATGTATAATGAGCTGAGTATCTTATCAAAAAAATCTCCTGATGGGGCAATTAACAAATTTAAGTTAAAATTCATTAACCAGTTAATTGAGGAAGCTAATCAGTTTTTGAAGGAACGATATAAACCTTTTGCCGATTTTGAAAAATTTGAAGAAGAGGATATACCTTTTAACAGTGATGTAGTAATGATTATCTCGCAATATATAAAATGTTTAGAAAGATTCAAATATGATAATGTAAAATTGCTTTCTGGGAATTGGTATTGGAATCTTTCAGATTCAAAAGATGAAGTAAAAACTTCAAGACCTTTATCGGACTTTACATTTTAGAGGGAGAAGAAATATGAAAGATGCAATTACTCAAGAAGCAGTTACTCAATATGAGTTGCTTTGCCCGTTACTTTCGGGAATATATGGGGAGTTACAAGAATTATCAAAGAAAAAGCCAGATACGCCTCTTAACAACTTTAAGGTTAAATCAATAAATAGAGTCTTAGAGCCAATAAAGGAATTGTTGAAAGAGGAAAATATGTACCCGTTTTTGGATGTGCTTGATATGGATGATATGCCTACAAACAGTGATGTTGTATTAATCCTGAGCCAATATATAAAATCTATGGATATTTTTCATGATAAGTATTATGGATACAATTCACGTTCTGGGCAATATGAATGGAGTACAAAATAACCGTAGGAGTTCTCTTTCCTTTGAATTACCGCTTAGTTTCGAGCAGGCAGTAGCCTATCGAAAGGCTAACGGACAGTATGTAAGGAAAAATCAGTGGAGGGATATCACTGTAAGGGTATTCATAGACCTTGATTAACAGTTAAATACGATAGGCGTATCATTAGAAATAGTGGTACGCTTATTTTTGTCCCTTTTTGCAGATTTGTCCTTTCCCCTGCTTTCCAATATAATGAAGCTAAAGAAGTGGAGGTGTGCTTATGAGAGAGAAATTTAATCATCTGTATTTGGATAGCCACGAAAGAAAACTTTTGATACATAGCCTTGTAGAGTTAAAAAATCAGCTCATTCAGCAAGGCAGATATACGGATTGTATTGACGAGCTTATTTTTAAGGTCATAAATGCACCGACCAAGAGAATGAAAATTGAATATGTCTAAGGCAAATTACAAAGCCGCTTATTCTTATTGATTTTAAGAGTAGGCGGTTTTTTGCGTTCTCTTGTACTTGTTTACATAGCCACCTTGACAAAGTGGCTAAAACTATGCGAAAGGAGGACGCATCTATGTCAAATTGCAAAAAGACGGTGTTGCCGACAGAGATTGTGACAGCCGTGGAGGACTGCGGCTTTTTTGAAAGCATTCCCCTATGGGCGGTGACGCTCATCGGCGGGCTGTTCATCACAGTGCTGTCGTTCATTATGATAATGTCGGTGTACGGCAGATTTTTCAAGCTGTACCTTTATACCGCAATCGCTCCCGTCCCTCTTTCTTCTTTGCGGGAGAGCCGAGCCAGAATGTCGGCAGGAGCTTTATCAAGAGTTATTGTGCCGATCGTGCTTGCCTGCATTATCTTTTCGGTGTTTGCGGCTTCCCCGCCCGTGGTCAATCCCGATGCGGCTGCGGTCACGATGGTGTGGAGCTATATCGGGGAACTGGTATTCAATATGCTCGTCCTTGTCGGCGCGGTCAAGATGGCAGACCGTGTCGTGCGTGAAATGATGGGCTTGTAAGGGAGAAAGCGGATGAAACGTGTATATATATTTAAGGACGGGGTACAAAATGCTTCGTTGTCGATAGATTTGGATTACAACCTTGAGATTGTAAGATGTGAAGATTTTGAGGATCGCATAAATCTAAAAGAATGTGCGAGGAAATCCTTTAATAAGGCGTTAAACGAGCGTGATTTAGGAGATTGTGAGGATTCAACATCTTCTCTGACTACGGGGGAAATTCATTTTGTTAGAGGAAATCCTACTGAGTTTTCAATGGATGTCTGCATTGTATGCAGAGATACAGAGGAAGATTTTTACAGACTTATTCACAAAAAAACAGGGTTCACTTATCGGGATGAATACTATTGGAACAAAGCCCCTCATTCCGCAGGAATACAGAAAAAGGCTAAGTATATTAAGAAAAGGGGAAAATGGCAGCTTGTCAGAACGCAGTATTTGAATATCAAAAACAGATACCTGCGGCAGAACGACCACGACCATCCCTCTTTCATATGCTATATTGAAGCTGTAAACAATGTATATAACGCAAGAATGAGTTGGAAGTAAACGGAGTAAAACTTGAAGAATCGTCATTTTTCCAAAGATGGCGATTTTTTTGTGCTAAAAAGGAGGTGTTTATGGATTGGAAGTAAAGATAAATAAAGAAATCCGCAATTACACGGAATCCATGTTTTTCGGGCTGTCTATGCGGCAGTTCCTTTTTTCCGCCCTTGCCTGCGGCATACTTCTATGCCCAGAAAGCAGGGCAAAATTAAGAAAACACCCTGCGGGTATCCCTTTATGCCCAAGATGCAGGGCGAGTAATTGACTTTGACCATCGCCCCTTTAAAAATGTGGAAGTCATGGATGAGGCAATGATATCCTTATGGAATCAAAGAGTAAATCATGATGACAATGTGTATATTTTGGGGGATTTCTGCTATAGAAACGAAAAAAGTGCGGAATGGTATCTGAGTCAACTAAAGGGACATAAGCATCTGGTTCTTGGGTCTGTACCATTATCCGATGTCGGAATGGAATGGCTCTTACAGAGGTCACTTGCACTTTTATGGTCATATTCACGATAAGAGGGATGAAACATGGGAATATATGAATCAGGGGGAGAACGCTTATAATGTGGGCTGCATGTTATATGGATACGGACCGGTACGCCTGAATGAGATTGTGAAGGCGAACAGGACTATGTGATTGTCTGCGGAGACTTTGGTCTTTGCGTAAGCGGCGGATGTTCGAAGAATATAGTGCCCAAAAAGGAAGTTCTATGTTATAATTCAAATAACATCAAGGACTTCGCAACACACAGAGCAGATGTAAGGTGGCATGATGAGTAAAAATATATGCAGATTAGATGGAAATCAAATTTTTTTATCCGTACTGAGGGATGATGAGGAGGCAGTCGGCTTATATGCGAAGTGGATGTCGGATGAAACTACCTGTGTCTTTATAGAGCATGCGCATTCTGTGGTGGACATCACCCGGATGCCCGGTTGGGTAAGAGACCATTCTGTCATGCGGATGGGAATTGTCCTGAAAGAGACAGACACATTGATTGGATATTGTCATATTGACCATCGAACTGAGGATATGTCAGCCTGGTTATCCATTAACATCGGAGAAAAGTCGGTGCGTGGAAAAGGCATTGGAACCGAAGTCGTGCAGATACTCTTGCAGTACTGCTTTATGGCGCTGGGAGTGTATAGTGTCCATCTGGATGTACTGGAAACGAACACCCCTGCCATTAAGTGTTACGAGAAGGCAGGATTCAGAATAAGTGGCAGATACCGGGGGCATTGTTACTATATGCGGAACCACTATGACTGGCTGCACATGGATATCTTATATGATGAATACCTGAAAATACATGTTTAGTGGAACATATCCTATTTCTTTCAACAATTAGATGATGAAATATGTGAAAATGTGAGTATTTGTGTGTTGCCTTCCCATACCAAAGGAGAGACGAATGAGTCTGGAATTGCTGAATTAGCACGCAGATTGGCACAGAACAATCGTATAGATAAAGTTAATTATCTGATCAGAAACAAAACGATTGATAAACTGGCATATGACGGAAGTCGTGATATTAGAGTGCAAATCGGAAGCATAGGGGTTAATCCTGATGAAAGATATTTAAATTTTGTTGAGACGAATGGCAAGTTGTCTCCGGAGGGAAATCAGTTTCTGATAGACAAGCATAAGGCAAGAGGAGTGAGAGATACAAAAGAACTTATGGAATTTATAGGACAACCGGAGTATGAATAAAGCAAAAAAAGTCCGTCGGAGCGTTAAAGCATCGACGGACTTTTTTTGCTTTGCTATTTTACAAAAGTAAAAATCAAAAAAATTACAGAGTCTGATGCACCTCGCGGATCACTGCGTCGGTAAGCTCCGGAGCTTTCGCGGGATCGATGTCATCTGGAAATTCCACATCAATGGTGGAAGCAACCGGCCGGTAGTTCAGACGCAGTGCGTTTTTCTGAATATAATCGGTAGCCTGATTGTAAGTTTCCTCTG
>ERZ831773.109-NODE-109-length-117844-cov-5.011988_pt1 | contig 117844 bp, 122 predicted proteins | sample MGYA00519696_ERZ831773 | MGnify/ENA primary metagenome ERZ831773 (study PRJEB31850, sample SAMEA3708720) | human gut metagenome | biome: human gut; feature: human-associated habitat; material: faeces | place: China | collected 2014 ...
TACCTGGTTAAGAAGATGGCTGACGATCTAAACCTTCGTCTGGAAGCTGCTTCCCAGTGGGGAAAGGGCTTTAAGATAGTCATCTTCTTTCCAAAATTGAGATCCAACGGAGGAAAATAAATAAATAAACAGAAAAACGCCCGCAGGATTTTCTCCTGCGGGCAGCGTGTTGTCAGCTATCCAAAGGCTTGTATTCTGTTACAGTTTTCAGATAGGTTTCGGGATCGCCATTCAATATCAAGTCAGCATATGCTATCGGGTCATTGTAGATCAAATAATCCAACTCTGACCGCTGATACATATTGTCTGCAATCTCGTTCTCAACAGCGATAGTGTCAATCGCAATCATTCTGCCGTCCCTGAATTTCAGTTCCACACAGCAATTATCCATAGTGTAAGCACAAGATATTAAGGTTTTCATGGTATGTCTTCCATAATTCGAAATATAAAGCGAAAATCCCGTCTGACTTCCTGTTAGAAATCAGACGGGATTTGTCCGTATGCACCCCGGAAACCGTCAGCTAACAGTTGATAAGTAAATTAGTTCCTTATCACTGTTAAGCCAAGGTTTCTGAGGTTTTGTATGCATTTTCTCGTTCCAAACGATTATCGCTTTGTGAACAGAAATTAACGTTTGCATAACTCCGAGTGCCGTAAAATGGGCGTTTCCGCTTCATTTGTTAGTTACGCGGCAGTTACCGCTACTTTCTTTCTAGTTTCCTTAATACTACATCATGCGCATACAATAAAGCAACTAATTCCGGCAGCTTTTAATTTTTTCTCTGTCTTCTCTGCATTTTTGCGATCTGTATAAGCTCCCGCCTGGACTTTGTAAAGTCCGTTAATCATTCTTACAAATACGTCCTTATGCCCGGTCTTTCTGATTTTCTCCGCCATAAGCTCAGCGCCTTCTTTTCTCCTGTACGCTCCCGCCTGGACTCTGTAATACTTCTTGTCTTCTGCTCCCAGGTCGTCGGTTTTCGTATCCTTTGTATCGTAGTTGTACAGTTCGTATGTTTCGATAAGCTCAATAAGTTTCTTCGCATATTCCGGGTCTGTTGCGTATCCAGCAGCAGCTACCGCTTTACAAGCTTCTTTGTAATCTGTTTCCCCGATTACCTTCGCGTATCTCTTATACTTCTTTAAAAATGCACTGTGGTCTTTTACGGAATCTTCCCAGGTGTCATAAGCTCTAAACTCTGCTTCTACCTGTACTTTCTTTCCGTCTTCGTATTCTGTAGTTTTTCTTGTTAAGGTCTTACCCTTCCAGTCCTTTGTAGCCTTAATTCCAAAAAGTGCGTTACCTGTCTTTGTCAGCTCTGATTTTCCCCAGGCGCTTTCTAAAATTGCCTGTGCTGTCGTTAAGCTTGCCGCTACTCCGCTGTTCTTCATATCGGCGGACGCAATAGCGCCCACCACTTCAATAAAGCTCTTCTGTTCTGCGTTCATGTTCCTTATCCCCCTACACTGCCTGTAAGCTCGATACAGCTACCCAGCTTGTAATATCTTTAAGTCGTGCTTCCTGTACTCCGTTATTTACCTGGATTTTATCTACTGTATGTTTCTTTCCGCCGCGCTGAGCTGCCGGAACTGTTTTACCGCGTGCCGATGATAAGCCGCCGTATACCGCGCCGTCTTTAATTGTTACGGTACTTCCTACTGTAATACCTTCGCTTCCCTGGTTTCCGCTGTTCCCGCTTTTCTTAAGCCCGAACTGTTCCGCGATTGCTGTAGCCACTGCTGCCGCGATCTGGTCTTTTTTCGCTGTATAAATCTGCATATCGTCTTTGTCGTCGATAAAGCATACTTCCAGCAGTGCCGAAGACGTACCGCTTGCTTTTGCTCTCGCGATCACGCGCCAATTTGTCCGCTTTACGCCCCTGTTCTTAAGTCCCAGCGCTGCGATTTTCTCTACGATCTTCATTTCTACGCCTACGGTCTTCTCTGCTGTTGTTACATAGATTTCCGTACCTGTAGTCTTCCCGTCCCCGGCAAGGTCATTTACACAAGAATTAAAATGTACTTCCAGTACATAGTCATAATCTCCAAAATTTACCTGGCAGCAACCTTTACCCAGGTCTTTAAAAGCGTTCCTGTTTGTCGGGTATAAGTCAACCTGTGCATAGTTTCCCAGTGTTTCCTTAATCTTCTGTACCATTACTACGGTTTCTGTCGCTTCTACTCCAAATTTTGAACTTGCACCCGGGTCGCCGTCCCCGTGTCCGCTGATAAGTAAAATCTTCATACCATTACGCTCCTGTTACAATCTTTCTCATAATGTCGTCTTCCGTGTCCTCTTCTGTAACTGTTACTGTATTGTAAACGTAATCATATAAGCTTGTATTACTTTCCAGCATTTTCCTAAAGTCTTCTAACGCCTGGTCTAATAATTTGTCGTACTGCTCTTCTGTGATAAAAAGTGTAACAATCGGGAATCTTTCTACCAGCCATTCCCATACCATAGATCGCTTAATACGTCCCGTTTTGCTTTTCAGTTCCTTTTCTGCTTCTGTTACCATGTAAAGCAGCGCTACTTTTACTTTTTCAAGCTGCTGCTTCGGTGTCAGCTTCATAAATCTAAGGATTGCATACACGGTAAGCAGTCCCAGGATAAGAAGGATAAAAAAGTATACCCAGTTTTCAAGAATCATTTTTACAGTTTCCATAGTTTCGTACCTCTAAAAATTTTGTATTTCTGTCGGTTCTAACGCTTCGTCTATGATTGTATCTGTTTTATCTTTCATCTTCTGTATGATTCTCTCTTTTGTTTCTTCCACCTGGTTCTCTTCCCCCAGGTCGATAAGTTTTTTAATCATTCCAAGCTGTATCTTAATTCCATTTTCAAGCTGTACCGCTTTCAGATACCACACTACAGCGGCAGCGAATACGCCGCCAGCCGTCGGAATGATATAGGTAAACACATCTGTAGGCTTTTCGTTCCAGGCGAACACTAAAGCCACTAAGCAGGCGCATACAAATAGTACACCAGTCCCCATTACAACCTTTTTCTTAAATTCCCGTTTACTCTTTCCTCTGCTCATACGTCTGCCACTCTTCCAGGTCTTTTATACGGTTATTCTCTACTGATATTTTTTCAAGTATTTTACTTGAATCTGCTTCTAATTTGTATACCCTTTCTGCTACGTTGTTGTGTTTATCTAATTTCTTTTCGATATAGTCTAATCTTGTACGCATTACGCCGTAAATCACGCCGATAGACACGCCATAGACTACAAGCTGTATTAACAGCCCTATCCAAAATTCGTTACTCAAAAATACTAACCTTCCTATACAGAAGACATTTTTATTAAGTCTTCCTTTCCTTCTTCTATGTCTTGCATCATCGTTAGTATAATATTGTCTTCTTCCTCTATCGCCCGGTATTGTTCCAGCTCTAACAGAAGTCTTTTATTTACCTCTGTCAAATCTGTAATTACACTGGCTTGTACTTCAATCATTTGTAAAAGATAATCACTCATTTACTTTATCCCTTATCTGCTGTTTCTCTTCTTCCGTAAGGTTTTCGTAGCTCTCTAAAATCTCTTCCAGGTCTTCGCCACGCTGCACCTTAATTTTTACACCGCGTACAATAATTTTAAGTTTCGCACCCGTCAGCATTAAATAGCACCCCCTAAGATATCCGCCATAGTTTCTACAAGCTCGTCCGTTGTTTCTACCAGTCCGTCGGTTGTCTCTTTGAGATCGTCGTACTTCTCTTCTGCTGTCTTCTCTCCCGCTTTCTCTGCTGCAATTCTCCGGGCTTCCTCAATCCATTTAGACAGGCTTCCGTTAATACGGGCTTCCAGCTTTGCAGTTTCACGGGTGCAAAACTCAATCAGTGTAAAACGGTAGTGTTTCGGTTTTTCTTCTGTCTCTTCTACTGTCTCTACGTCTGTCTTAAGCTGTACGCGCACACGCCCCGCCTGTCTCCCAACGATAGCCGCCCCGGTCAGTACTTCCTCTTCTGTCTCTACGCCTTCTCTGATTCTTACCGCTTCCATTGCTTATTTTCTCCTTTGCGCTTTTTACGGTATCATCAAAATACTTTACTTTCAGTCCCCAGGAATCCGTATTTTTTATCCAGCCGTAATAGCTTAATACGCTTCTTGCATCGTGTCCGTTAAGTATCTGCTTCTTTCGTACCTTCCGTATTCTCCGTGTTATCCTTAAGCATATACTGGAACGCAAGGTAGTACAGTCCCGGTAGAATCTATAGCCTATAAAGTCTATTGGTCTGTTCCCTAACTTCCCTTTATCATTGGTTGCGTGTACCTGTAATTTACTCTTTATGTGTAAGCCTATTCGTGATAGTGCATCACGGATACAGGCTACATACTGTCGTAACTTCTTTTTATTACTACTAAATAATAACATATCGTCCATGTACCTAAAATAGTATTTTATCTTGAAAATATGTTTTATTACAAAGTCTACTGGTGTCAGCATGATATTAGCGAACCAGTGACCGAACGGCGTACCTATTGGTATTCCTCTTTTCCCGGCTGCTGTCTCTTTTACCCAGTAAATATCTATACACATAAACAGTAATTCAAGTAACCTTTTGTCTTTAAACATTTTGATAAGTCGGAACTTCAAAAAGCAATGTAAAATATTGTCGTAGCATTTCTTAATATCCAGGGCTTCCCAGTACTTTGTATGTTTTACATTCTTATACGTCTTTCCTTTCCTGTTCTTCCTGGCTATCGCTCTTTCAATCTTCCTTTTGCAATACGTCCCGCCTTTTCCCTTTATACTTGCGCACGAATACATATACATCCTTCTTGTCAGAATAGGCTCAATGATCTGTAATACTGCCCGTTGTACAATCTTATCAATCATACAGGGCTTAGCGATCATTCGTTTTTTATGCCGCACACCGTCGTATATTTCTTTTCTTCTCAGCTTCCGCGGCTTATATCTGCCTTCTATCAGAAGTGCCTGTATTATTTTCGTGTATTTGTCGATATCCCCTAAATACTTTTCTTTCTGTTGCTTTGCATTTGTCTTTTCGTTTTTCTTTGATTTTGTTGCGTTTGGGCTACTGCATACTGCCTTAATCGCCGTTTTAATGTTTTCATATTCGTAGATTTTTTCGTAGATTCCACCAACTCTTTTAGGTAGTATCTCTTGTTTCTTTAACTTTGGTTTCTTATTTACTGGCTTATCCATATACTACCCTTTCTTAAATGCTTATTCGGAATACGCCCGAAGGCATACCGCCCTGTAAATAGCGGCTTCCGGGTCTTCCCCTAATAGTTCCTTGCCAGTCGCTTATTTTTACCAGTCCTTCGCCGTGTCGGTTACTCTGGTAAGGTCACAGCTTGCGCCGTGTTTAGATAGTGTGCAATAATTCATATTTTCCATTGTAAGCATTAAGAAGCACCCCGCCGATGTTCCAGTTCGCGTTACCGCTGCCGTTGTTCGCGTTCACGTAAGGCAAGCCCGCGTTAGCTCCGTTGTTCGCGTTACCGAAGACATACAAGACGTACCAGGCGGCTTACACACTAAATCCCTTTTATGTATTTTCTCTATCCTTTCATGTTCTATCTCCTTCCCGCCGTTTCTTTTGGGTAGTATATCATTTCATTTTGCAAATTCAATACTTTCCCCCTTTCCTTCCATTTTCCTGGAAATCTTTAGGTATTAGGGGGCTGCCCGCCCCCGTTACACCCCCGGTCTTACTGGCGCTTTTTAAGAAGCACCCCGCCGATGTTCCAGCCCGCGCTACCGCTGCCGCTGAGCGCGTACACGCAAGGCAAGCCCGCGTCAGCTCCGCTGCACGCGCCACCGAAGACACACAAGACGTACCAGGCGGCATTGTTATTACTCCATAAGTACGCCCCGTTTCCTTTTCCAACAGAAGAACCGCCCAGCTTTTCGCACCACATTTCTAACGGGTGTTCCGGGTCAAATCCTTCCAAAAGCTGCCAGCCGGACGTTGTAGGAAATGCAAAGCTTAATGCTTTATAATTCGGGTCTGTATCTCCTACATTATCTTTCGTCGCTGTGTTGTCGTAGCATACATATAGCGTCCCCTGGTATCGGTTCACATTATCTACAAAAGCATACTGCCCGTTATGCTCATGCCCTAAAAGTAACATAGCGTGCTTACCGTCATTCACTAAGCAGCCGTCCCTCATTCCCAGGCCATCGGTTGTTCCCGATATATTAGCGCAATGACTAATAATATTACCTACTGCAATATTTACCGGGTCGCCGTCAAAATAGATCGCTTTCCCTGTTACGCTTCCGTTGCTGTAGTCTTCCACTCTTGTAATTAGTCTCTGCTTCGCTACCTGTGCTCCGCCCAGGCTTGTCCCGATTTCCACAGCATTTCCTACCAGGTATTCGTTGGCTGCTGTCGCAAGTGCGATAACAATACGGTTTGTACTCTGTTCCGCTACTAAAGCCTTGTCCTGGTCTGTGTATCTCAAATAGTAATAGCCCTTGCATACTTTTTCTTGAGTATTAAGACTCGCGTATTTCACAAGAACCAGCATACTATACGCCCAGTAGCTTGTACTATCCATGCTGTAGTATCCTTCTCCAGCTGCTTTTGATCGCGCACGTACCGTAGCTCTATTTATTCTACAATCCGGGTGCTTTCCGCTCATGGATACGTGCTTACTTCCCATAAGCGAAGACGGGTAGCGTCCCCACTCCCACGGCTCTATATATACCGCTCCGTCAAATGCTCCGGCGGAAATCTGTACATATTCGTATGTATCGTCTCGCCAGCGTTTGAGATAATATCCCGGATACTCTGTAAGTACCATGTACTTCGTTGGGTCGTACCCCGGTTCTCCGATATACGCTATTGTTTCCCCTGTATCCAGGTCACAGCATTTAGATACAATCCCCGCCCACGGCATTACATAAGAAAAGTCGTCTTTCCCTACTTTTGCCCCTATGGTCGGGTTTGCTTCCATGCCTACGCTTGCGTCTGTACGTTCCCAGGTATCGCTTACGCTTTCCGTGTTCCATACTCTTTTAACCCCGTAGATCGGTGCGCCTACCTGGGTATGAATCCCAGCAGCTCTTAAGAGTGCGTTTGTTTCTTCCTTCGTGTATCCCTTAATATTTTGTGTGGCTTCTACTCCGGCAGCTTCTATTTGCGCGATTGCTTCCGCCTTTGTATCTGCAATCCCTTTTACTACGTCTTCTGCCTTCGCCTTCGCCGCTTCTGCTGCTTTTACTGAGTTTGCCGCTGCTGTTTTGCTTTCCGACGCTGCGCTTGCTGAATTTGCCGCTGCTGTTGCGGACTTTCCGGCGGCTGCCTTAGAATCTGCTGCCGCGCTCGCTGAATTTGCCGCTGCTGTTTTACTTTCTTCTGCCTTGCTCGCCGCTGTCTCTGCCCTAGAAGTATAACCCGGTATCTGTTTCATAGCTGATTCTGCTGTTTTAACTGCTTCATTAGCTGTATTTAATGCAGTATTCGCTACTTCCTTTGCAAGTCCCACCGTTCTTAATGCATCTGTAAGGCTTTCGTATTCGTTGCTGCTTTTAATATCGTCTTCGTTTACCGCCCCGTCGTCTACATTCAAATAGAATTTAGCTGTACTTAATACACCGCCGTCAGTTCCGTACAGTACTACGTCTACAATAGCTGTACCCTTGCAAGTTGTCATTTGCCCGCTTATGTCGATTACGATTGTATTATTATCTTTCGTAGCATTTTTAGTAACCTGTTTTCCATCCGCCTTTCTACAGCGAACTTCTACAGTATTTACCCCAGCAAGGCTATAGTCCTCTCCATTGTCTTTAATTTCCGCAATTACCCGGCGTTCTGTATCGCCCATCTTTGCGAATACAACTTTATAGGAATCTCTTAAACCTACATCTAACGTAAGTCGTGTGATCTGTTTATTCATTCTTCAACAGTTCCCCTTTGTATTGTTCAAATTCCATAGCTGCTACTGTAGCATTTCCCGCGCGTACATTTGCTAAGATACTTTCAAGAACCAGCACCGTAATACTTGAATGTAAGCCGTAATTTCTTTCTGCCATAATAACCGCTGTATTTATATCTTTTTTCGCTTTTTCAATAGTAACGCTAAGCGGCTCGGCTACTCTCTTAACTGCTTCTTCTTTTGTCTCTACGTGGTTTTCTTCCTCAACCTCTACTATTTTTCTCATGTTCTTAATTGCTTCTTCTTTTGTTTCTGTGTGTCTTTCTGTCTTTACTTCTTCTTTGCTCATACTACTTCTTTTTCCTCTTCCACTTTCATTTCGCCCGCTTCTGTATTGAAAAGTCTTACCGTGGTTTTTTCTATTACCGGGCTTTCTTCTTCTTTCGGCTTTTCCGCTTCATTAACCTTTAAGTATCTATCTTCTTCCATATTTTCTCCTAGCTTCTCGGGGCGCTTGTTATGCCGCCATTTCTTACAGTTATTGATGAACTCCACCACGTAATAGTGCCATCACTATTCGCCTGTATCTTTGTTATTATCGGAATTTCCCCCGTCCAGCTGCTATAGCCGTCGTATGATGTGTTTCTTAGATCGGCGTTATACAAATTCCAACCATGTGCGTACACATTACAACCAAAATGTAAGCCCTTTTCTGTATAAATGCTATTCGCTCTCGAATAGCATAAAATCGTATCGTAACTTGTCGCGCTGCTACTTTCTTCTTGCGCCCACGCCATATACTTCCCCTGGTATTCCAAATCAAACGTAAGCCCTTTATGCGCACTATTGCTCTTCCACTCATTTGTACCTATTCGCCCTACAAAATAATTATCCCTATAGAATGAATTTCCCGACTGGTTAAATACTGCTCGTTTGCCTTTTGTTGTTACTTCTCCATTGTAAATAGCGATCTGTCCGGCTGAAATTTGCACATACTTAGAACTATTATTAAATGCAACCAGCACATTATTGTAATATTGCGTCACATAACTTCCCATATCCCCTTTTTCTACTTTGCTCGTTATGTTATTTGCATTTACTTTTATAGCACTTCTAAGTTCGTCTTCTATGCCTTCCGCTCTTTTTACCTCTGCTTCGATAGCGCCATTTGCTACTGTAAATTGTGCTTCTGCATGATCTTCGTATTTACCCAGTACTTCCACATCTTTAATATAAACCGTCGTGTTATCCACATAGTTATACACATAAAGGTACTTTGTCCCCGCTGCGCTTATAGTTATCTCCGTTTCGTACTGCTTAAATACTTCGTCGTCCAGCTCTCCGGCTTTTGTATAATAACTTGTTCCACCAAGCGAAACTCTAATTCTTGCTTTGCTTATGCTTCTTAAGTTCGCCCCAGCTTTGAACCTTACCGTATATGTTCCAGCTTTCAATTTCCAGCTTTGGCGCATGTAAATGTTAGACGTTCCCCTTGTAATACTTGCTACATTCCCTAAGTATTCATCGTTTATAGCTTTAATATTATTGTTATCACTTAAGTCCCATCCGTCTAAGTTTCCACTTTCAAAAGTTCCATTTTCTACATAGTTATGTTTCAGTTCGTTTACTGCTTTTTTTGCATATGTTTTTACTGATTCTGCCGACTGATCTATAGCCGTATTCATACTAACCTGTGTTACATATTTCTTAAGCTTTTCGTCCGTGTCGGCTTTTGCATCTGTCAAAGCCTTATTTGCCTTTGTGTCCGCGTAGTTTTTCGCATTTGTTCCCACTGTATCGGCGTAGCTGTTCGCCCCTGTGCCTACCTTATCTGCATACCCTTTTGCGTTTGTTTCTGCTTCGCTTGCCAGGTTTCCCGCCGTATTATCTACATACTGGAAGGTTGCGTACTCTCTACTAGCTTCGCTTTTAATAGACTCTGCCGTTTGGCTTATGGCAGTCTTCATAGAATCCGTTGTAACATATTCTTTTAATTTTTCATCTGTATAATTTTTTGCCCCTGTGCCTACCTTATCTGCATACCCTTTTGCGTTTGCTTCTGCTTCGCTTGCCAGGTTTCCCGCCGTTTCATCTACATACTGAAAACTGGTATAAGTTTTACTCGCTTCGGTCTTGATCTGTTCCGCCGTCTGACTTATTGCCGTATTCATTTCTGTAGTAGTAACATATTTCTTAAGCTTTTCGTCTGTATAACTCTTTGCTCCTGCTCCTACAGTATCCGCATACCCTTTTGCGTTTGTTTCTGCTGCTCCGGCGGAATCATCTACATACTTATACGTTGTATACTTCTTGCTCGCTTCGGTCTTAATCTCTTCTGCTGTCTGGTTTATTGATGTCCCCATTTCGACCGTAGTAACATACTTCTTAAGTTTTTCTTCCGTATAGCTGTTCGCGTTGCTTTCTGCTTCATTTGCCAGGTTTCCCGCTGTTTCGTCTACATACTGAAAAGTAGTGTAGGTTTTCTTGAAATCGCTTTTAAGCCCGTCGATATCATTTTTATAGTTTCTCTCTACAGTGTTTACCGCTTCGCTTATATGGGTTTCCACCGACTTTTTATAGTTGATGCTGATAGATTCCGCTTGTATGCTATCTGCTTTTATAAGCGCTCCGTCAAGCTGCCCGACACATATATAATCAGCATAGAAACCGCTACCAGTTCCAAAGGTCTTCCAATCCCAGTCTTTCCCGTCTGCTGTACGTTCTGATGCAATACAGAAGCCCATTGTACCGATAGACATAGCCCCGTAAGTTGGGCTTCCTTCTACCAGGTCTTCAAATATTACCGCCCTTACTTCTGAAGGTTGCGATATGTCGCGCTGGGCTTTTAATTGTGCCTTTACAGCGTCGATTTTACCGTATACTTCTTCTGCCTTAAGCGTCCCGTCTTCCCTGGTTACTTTCTGTATAATATCTGCCGCGCTGGTTGTCTTGTCAAAATAATTTTCTATAAAGTTCCCTAGCTCAACTTCTGCGTTTTCTTCCTCTATGCAGTCGTACACAAGCCTTATACATCTTGCCGTTACATTTATCTTAAGCTTTCTGTCCTTTGTTAATACGTCGTCGCCTATTCCTATTGTTGTTAATTTCTTGTAGTCTTTATAGTCTTCCGTATTCGCAACTTCTACCAGGTCTACTTTATAATTTACTTTCGGCTTATCAAGCCCGTTTTCATACTCTTTTGTGCACCGTCTTTTAAGTTCTTCCCTTAAAAGTTCCAGCGTACTAAATCCTTCTTCCCCTTCCTGGCAATCTTCCAGTAACTTAACATCTTCAAATTTAATAACTGCTGCCCTGGGATTTGCATAGCTTCCAATGAGCGGGCTATCTATCCACGGTTCTTCCCCTTCCAGGGTGTGCCCGTTGTATGATACCGGGATAATTCGCGTTACTACATCGTCTATACTTATGTCCGCTTCTATCCCTGTCATATTCCGCCCAAACTCTGCGCACGCTCCATAGTCCCCGCCCAGGCGGTCATTTATGATAACGGTAAAATTATCATACATTCTTTCGCCGCCCCAGCGATTTATAAAGCTGTTTTCGTCGTCCCCGCCGATTGCTTCCATGATATTTTTACGGATATAGTAAGCCGTGGATCGCGTTTTAATATTTGTCTTCGCCTTGTACTTCGTACCGCTTAAGATTATATCTAACGCTTCTTGCCCGGTCTTGTCCGTCGGTCTTACATCTACCAGCATTTCTCCGGCAGAATCATAGAAAACATGTCTTGCATAAGCCGTTACTTCTGTCTCAGTCTTTGTATAATCATAGATTCTAAAAAGCTGCTTCTTTGAGTATGGCGTAGGTGCTGCTATCACATTATCAGTTACCAGGTATTCCCAACGCCCCAGGTCGTCTATAGGGTGTTCTAAGGTAAGCTCTGCCACTCCTTCTACAGTAAGTTCTACTTCGCACGTAGTCGGCGTTAAGGTCATATCTCCGTTACTTCCGTAGTCCTCATTACCTTTAACGTATACCTCTATCATTTATCTGCACCGCCAGTTAGGTTTTATCTTAACTGTAAATCCAGGGCTTACACTAAATGTATTTTCCCCTTCTTTTAAATACAGGTCTTCATAATACCCGGTAAGCCGTCTGTTTGCCGTTTCCTTCAACGCCGTGTAGCAAAGTTTCAGCCCGGTATCTATAACCAGCTTTCCGCCGATATTCGCCGTAACTTCCGTACCGTTTACAGTAAGTGTACATACGCCGTCCCCCGCGATCTCATACACTGGTTTGCACTCTTCAAAAGCATTATACAGTGTATCGCTTAAGTTCCTGGTTTCTGCTCCTTCTATCAGATACATATAGCCTTCACAAGTAAATGTTACCTGGAATTTCCCGATACGCTTCGCTAAGCGCTCGTTTGTCCCTATATCAATTTTCTTCACTTTGTAATAATAGCCCGGGTCGTCTGAAAACATAAGCATACCTGTACTTTCCTTAAGGAATCGCCGTTTTATGCTTCTGAAATCTTCCGCCCAGTCTTCCGGGTCGTCTGACAGGAAGTTATAAGTAATCTCAATGGGAATATCTTTTAATGTTCCTTTTTTTCTGTATAAATTCCCGTCCCTTCCCGGTACTTTTATCTCGTCGTACTCCTGTTCTGCTGTAGGGATATTAGGGCGGCTCACGGGCTTAACGCCCGCGTCTCTGTCCCTAATATTGTTGTATATCGTGTAATATACACCGTTCATTATGCCGCCCCTTTCGCTTTCTGCTTGCTCTTTTGGTCTTTCGTTACATTCTTAACTACTCGCTTTGTTGTCTTTCGTGCTATCTCTTTTCCGTCAAGCTCAGTAATATTTGTGATTTCTACAATTACTGTCTTTTCGGAATCGTCCGTAAATTCTGTAGTATCTACTCTGTTGTTCAGTGCTACTACTTTCGCACTCTGTTTAACCTCTGTTACTGGTGTTATCTTCGCCACTTTCTTTGTAAGTGTTCCCAGGCTCTTATCTATGTCTTCTTCAACATTACCAAGCTCGTTCGTAAATCCTACGCCCGCTCCTTGTGCCATGTACTTACCTACTTCGTCCTGGAATACCCGGGACGGCGAATGTATACCCAGTGCATTTTTTACACCGTCTACTATTCCGCTAAAGAAGCTCTGCACTTGCCGTCTAAACCAGCCAGCGGCATTACATATACCATTCCATACACCCGTTACGATATTGTAGCCTACGTTTGCCATTTGTGACGGTAAGGAAGCTACGCCATTGATCACAGCGCTTACTAACTGGCTCGCTGCATTTCTTCCCTGTTGCAGTAGTCCGCTTCCCCAGTTTGCTACAGATTGTATAGCGCCCTGTATTGCGTTCCAAACTCTGCCCGGCATCTGTGAAAGTGTTGAATATACATTACTTAAAATATTCGATGCTGCCGCGCTCGCCTGGCTTAACATCTGTTGCCCCCAGTTCGCCATATTTGTAATCGCGCTTACTATTGCGTTCCAAATCTTACCTGGAAGCTGTGATAAAAAGTTTACGACCGTCGTTATAGTATTCTGTATATAATTAGTTGCTTGTGTGTATACCTGCTGTCCCCAGTTCTGTACGTTCGTGATCGCGCTTACTATCGCGTCCCAAATCTTGCCCGGAAGCTCTACCAGGAATGTTATTACCGTGTTAATAAAATTCGGTATTTCTGTAGTCGCCCATGTTACCAGGTCAATACCGAACTGTACTACATTCCCGATTGCTTGACCGATTACATAGCCGATTTTATACGGCAATTCCTGGAAAAATGCTATTGCATTTGTTACAAATTCAGTAGCAGCCTGTACAACTGCTGCCTTCATATTTTCGCCCCAGGTCGTTACTGTCGTAACTGCTCCCAGTATTGCGTCCCAAATTTTCCCCGGTAATTCCTGGAAAAATGTTACAACGCTCGTTATCGCGTTACTTGCCGCCTGGGTCGCCGCTGTCTTTACATTTTCGCCCCAGGTTGTTATCTTCTCGACCGCTCCCAGTATTGCGTCCCAAATCTTGCCCGGTAACTCCCGGAAAAATGAAGCGATATTATCTACAATATTTCGGAAAGTTTCACAATGTTCGTACAGCAGTTTAGCCGCACCCGCGAACGGATTCGCCAGGAATAATAGAATATCTTGCCAGTTATCTTTTACAAAATCTACAACCTTGCTTAGTGCGTTTGGTATTGTTTCTGTAAAGAATTTTGCAATTTCTCCTACTACTTTTCCTACCGTATCTTTTACGATGTTCCAGGCATTTACTACCGCCGCTCTTGCATCTTCATTTGTGGCGACAAATCCGACTATAGCCGCTACCAGTGTAGCAACCAACGTTATAATTAACATCATCGGATTAGCAGCCATTGTTATATTAACAAGTTTCTGTATGGCATTTAGCGCCACTTCTGCCGCCGTAAGTCCCTGTATAGCTGTTACTACTCCGTTGATTATCGACGCTACCTTAAATACCGCAAATCCCGCACCTATGGCAGCTAATAAGCTGGCTATCGTGTCGCCGTGGTCTGCAATCCAGCCCAGCCCTTCCAGGATTTTAGGTAATACCGCTACAATAATTTCACTGGCTTTTTCTACCAGGTTTCCGAAACCTGTAGCAACCTTATCAAGCGCGCCGCTCAGCTCCCCGCTCGCTAAATCTGTCTGTAAATCTCCTATTACGTTCGTAATATTCGTTACTGCATTTTTAAGCGGTGTCTCGAACTTTTCATAAGCAGCAATTCCAAGCCCTTCCAGCCCGCTCTTTAATATCGTAATTTTACCCTGTAAGTTATCATTCATCGTTGCCGCCATTTGTTCGGCAGCGCCCGTAGAATTTTCTATGTATCCGCTTAACTCATTGAACCGCTCGCCGCTGTTCGCAAGTAAAGCATTTACGCTCTTAAGGTCAACTTTATTAAAGATTGTGTTTAATACTTCTGTCTGCTCTCCCTGGGTCATATTTCCCAGTATTCCGTTAAGGTCTTGGAAAGTCTCATTCAACGGGCGCATATTCCCGTTTGCGTCGAAGACTTCAAGCCCTAACTCTTGCATTTTTTTCTTTGCGGTATCCGTCGGTGCTGTAAGGCTTAAAATTACGTTTCGTAATGCTGTTCCGCCTTCTGCTCCCTTCGTTCCGCTATCCGCGAATATTCCTAATACGGTATTCGCTTCGGTAACTCCGCCCGCTAAGCTCTTAGCCGTTCCGCCTACGCTAAGCAGTGCTTCGCCCAACTGCTGTACACTGGTATTACTCTTTTGTGAGGTCTTCGCCATTTTGTCTACAAAACTTTCTGTAGTTCCGGCTTTGTCCCCTAGTGCGCTCATGCTGTCCGTTACCATGTCGGAAGCTGTCGCTAAATCCATTCCGCCCGCTGCTGCCAGGTTTAAAACTGTAGGTAATGTCTCTACTGCTTTGTCTGCATCATATCCGGCAAGTGCCATATAGTTAAGGGCTTCTGCTGCCTGGGTAGCGCTAAACTGGGTAGTATTTCCGGCTTCTTTCGCTGCATTTTCCAGCTTTGTATAAGCTTCACTTCCCCCGGCTATTTCCTGGGTAGTCATGCCCATAGTAGCCGCTACCTGGCTCATGCCACTCTCGAAGTCCATACCGACGCTTATCGCGCCCTTCGCAAGTTCCTTTATACCGTTGGCAAGCTCTTTTACTCCGTTGATGATCGCGGAAGAAATAAGATTAGCCTTAATAACGTCGCCCAGGCTTATAGTTTTATTTCCGGCTTCGTCCATGTTGCTTCCCGCCGTCTTTATTTCCTGTCCGAAAACAGTCCATTTCTTTTCGGCGTTCGTTAATTCTTCTTCTGTATTTTTTAATGCTGTATTCTGCTCAGTAAGTGCCGCTTTCGATTCATTCAGCTTAACCGTATTCTTCGCTATTGCGTCTTCCTGTTTCTTTACAGCATTTGTAGCCTTTGCGTGTGCTTCTTTTGCTTCTTCTAGCTGTGCATTTAGTTTTTGGCTTTCCTCGCTGTCTTTTCCAGTCGCCTTAACGCTATCTTCATGGGCTTTCGTAAGCTCTGCTACCTTCTGCTTTGCCTTGTCTTCCTTCTCTATCAGTTCTGTAAGCTTCTGCTTCTGAGCTGTTAAATTGGTCTGCTGTAGCTTAATTGCGTCCGTTTGCAGCTTAATCTTACTTGTAAGCTCTGTCTTCTTAGCCTTAAGTAAATCTGTCTGACTTCCTAATGCTTTCGCTTGTGCCGCTTCTACCTTATATTCGCTAGTAACAAGCTTCATTTGCGTAAGCATTGATTTCATTTGACTGGTAAACTCGCTTGTATTCGCCCCTACTCTGAGACTTGCACCAGCCATTTATTACGCTCCTTATGTCTACTTTTCCCGGTCATATTCGACTTGAAATACAACGTAGTCCAATAAGTCGCTTAAATCTGATTCTAAGCACTCCTTATAGCTGTTTCGCATACTCTTTATACATATCTGTAGGATAGCGTCCAGGTTGTCCCCGTATGATCTCCATATTTCTTCCTGCGTCGTCTCTTCGATATATCCATTTTCCTGGTCGTATTCATCGAACGCGCTACCCTGGTCTTCTTCCGGCACTCCGCCCAAAAGTGTACCAAGATACCGTATTTTTTCATTGACAGAAATATCTATGATTTCTACTATCGCTCCAAACGTATCTATAATGTCTGCTACGTCCAGCCGTTCTATTTCTTCATTCTCTACCCTGTCGTTAAATACAGCCTGTATCACGGCAGCGTATAGCTCTAATAAGTCGTCTTCATCATCAGTACAGCTAATTCTCTCCATAAGCTTTATAAATCTTCGGTAAGCGTATGTCGTGATTCTGTATAGCCTTTTTTCTCCTTCCTCACATTCCAGGCAGTAGTCTATTACACCTGTGAGCTCAAATTTTTTTTTGCGCCCGCGGCTTCGTCCTTAAGCTTCTTAAGGATATTCGCGTTAATCAGTCCGAAGTTAAAAATAATCTCTGAAACATCTTCTAAAGATTCGTTCGCTTCTTCAAAAGTAAACTGATTATCATACACCAGTACAATAGTGTTAATCATTTCATCCAGTTCCGCGTCTGTATAGGTCTGCTTCTCCGGGCGTGTCAGTCTTTCGTATACCTCGCGGAAGGCTTTATATTTCTTTCTTCCAATCTTTCCGCAATCGTATTCTTTGCTGCCGATTGTAATAATATTTGCTTTCCCGGTCTTTGCTGTCTTTTCCGCCTGTAAATTGCTCTTGTTCAGAATTTCCGCATTGATAAGTGAGAAATTAAGCAGAATATCCGGGATTTCGTCCAGCGCGTCGCTGGCTTCATCAAATGTAAACTGATTTCCGTATACCACTACGATAGATTCAATCATTTTATCTAAGTCTTCGTCTGTGAAAACCATAGAAGCAACTTCCTTCTTTAAAAAGCTGTCGAATGTCTCACAAAATGATCTGTATTTTTCTCTTGTAATTTTTCCACTTTCATATTCTTTATCGTTAATTGTTATTTTCATATTCGCACCTTCTTAGCGGTGTCAGAATATGACACCGCCCCTTTTTTCTCTTTTTACGCTGCTACATCTGCTTTGTATTCCTGTACCGCCCCGAACCATTCCGCAATAGCTTTTTTAGCGTTTGCATGTTCTTCAAGTAATTGTGATTCGTCCACCTTAAGCGCATAGAAGCGTTTTGCTTTTCCGTCTACGGTATCCTCTTTCTTTCTTGCGTAGAAAGTAAATGTAATCTTCTGTGTCTGAGCGGTCTTCTTGTCCTTGATTGTCTCGTAGGACTCTTCCGGGTGTTCTGCTTTTCCGCAATAGTACCATACAAATTCGTACTTCCCGTTGTTCTGCTTTGCCCGGAATCCTAAAGCAACTTCCTTCGCTCTGTCGCTCTCTGATTTTACCAGGTAGCCGGATTTATACAGGGAATCAAACAGTAACGCATAGTCGCCCGGTGTCAGTCTGTTTACTTCCAACTCAATTTCTGCTTTTACAAATGTTTCTGTAGTATCCTCTACTTCGTCGTCACTGTATAAGTACTCTACCTCGAATGTCTCTTTAATAGTTGCCGTGATTGCTTTCGCCAGCCTGGTAGGTGTGTCTGCTGCATAGGTCGTAGCATCGTTTGTAGTAACTTCCGCTACACAGATATCCTTTAAGCCTACTACTCGGCTTCTCTCAATCGTCTGTTTATTTTCCTGGACTTTCATTACCTTAGTCTTCTCCTTCGGTATTTATCAAAAAATAAAATCGCGCTGCTTTATGGTATATTTTCGTATCCTGTTCATAATCATCATTTCCCGCAAAATATGTAAAGCCCGCCTTCTTAAGTAATTTCTTTATTTTCCGTTTCAAAAGAAAACAATCTTCTTCACTCCATATATCTACCTGTATATAGTATTCTTCTGCTTCGTTCTTATCGTCGCTATGGTTCGCGTCGGTATCCGTAATATAGTAAAAAGTAATATGGGTATCGTTTATATCCTGGTTATACCAGCCTTCTTCTACGTGTTTTCCCGTTATACCTATTACGTCTGCTATATACGCCGTTAAATCCAGGTCTTCGTTATTCGGATAATCCGCCATGATCTGCTTAAGCTGCTGCTTTTCTTCTTCACTCAGAAGTGCCATATTATCCCCCTAACTTTTCCTTTAAAACTTTCTCGTATTCTTCTTCTGCTATGCTCTTTAGTGCGCGATATGTCGGGCGCGCTGCTTCCAGCATGAATTTTTTAGGCTTATGCATCGTCGTACCCCATTCATGGAACTTCATGTAGAAAAATGGCGAAGTATCGCTTTTTTCCCAGCCTATGACTTCTCCATAGTTCCCGCTTTGTGTCGTTCCCTTCTCCGGGACATTATCCGCCGCGTGCTGCCCCGTCCTGCTGCCGCGCCGCCCGGATTTCATAGGATTTTTACTGTATGCTTTCTTCCTTATCTGCCCTTCCGATTCTTCTAAGCCGACTTTCCCGGCTTTCTTTACAATCTTTTTATTTAGGTCTTTCAGTTCCGACGCTGTAGCAAGCCTTTCTATTTCCCGCTGCACTTCGTCCAGTCCCAAAAAATCCATAGTAATATTAAAACTCATACTACTTCTTGCCCTTTAAGTACCACTTTCCGGCGGTCGTATTTGCCGTAATCGGCATTGATAAGCTTAAATATACGTTCGCCCCATACTACCCGGTATTCCTTTGTATTTAAGGCTTCCAGGGCTTTGCAGTATCGCGTTTCAAAGTTCATTACATTTTCTAACTTTGTTTCCAGGGCGGTATACAGTTCTTTCCCGTACAGGCTCTTTACTTCACACCAGCATTTTAAGTAGTCGTCCCACTTTTCTACTGGTCGCCCTTTTTCTACGGTCTTTTGCCGCTTCTGTATCATTACATACATTTTACCTACCCCACATTCGCTAGCTTATCCAGGATAGTTTGTGTTATCTTATCCTGTTTCGTGTTATTGCTTACTGTAGTTCCTCTTACGTCGTACATATCGCTTATTACTTTCTTCTGTAAGAGGGTTGCAAGTCTGCAACCTCTCTTATATTCTTCTTCGCTATTGTATTTATCCTTTTCCCGGTATGCAGTACCCACACAACCGTCTATATAAGCTTCGGATATATCTATAAGCTCCGTGATATAGTCGTTATCATCGTCATAGCCTACCCTTAAATATTCCTTCGCTTCCTGTAATGTGATCGCCATAAGCTACGCCTACGCTGCCGCGAACTCAATTTTAAAGTCTGCTCTGTCGTCCAGTTTCTCACAGTCAAAGCGCTCCTGTACTTTCAGCGCCAGTTCGTCAGATTCAAAGAATACAGACTTATCCGTAGACACTGTATAGCCTTTTCTCTCGAAGAATTTAACCAGGGCATACAAATTTACTACATAGAAAATCATTTTTTCTGTAGTGCTTGCTGTAATATCTTCGTCACTCAGCGTAATAAGCTCTTTACCCTGGAAGTATTCTTTACCGTTTACCTCTTTAACCAGGTCTAAGTTTCTTCCGTTCTTATCTTCCTGTGACTTTAAGTACACGCTGCCGGAAAGGTTTGTAATTACTACCACTCTTCCGCGAAGTGTCGGTAATACTCCGTCGATAATTTTCTTTACATCTCTCCAATCCTTCGCACCTGTAGACTTGTCTACGGCATTGGCTTCTACGATCTGCATAATCTCATCATTTTCAGTATTAACCCCAGCTTCCGCGAAGTCCGGCTTAATAACTTCCTGTACGATATTTACGGCTTCGTCTTCCTGTAAATCGTTTGCAATCGGTACAAGCGAACCGTAATTCTCAATGTCGTACTTGATATCCTCTGTATTTGCCGCTTCTCCTGTAAGCTTCGTGCCAGATTTATACTTTTTCAGCTTTTTACCGCCGATTTTTGCAAACGGCATTTTGCCATGGTTAGAGGTTGCTTTGATTACATGGCAATGGTTTTTAAGGCTTGGGAAACCAGCTCTTAATACCTGGATATCGTTTACGAACTGCTCCGGCAGAATAGCAGCGTTACCGTCGATATTTACGGCAGCTCTTTCTTCGTCTGTCAGTGCTGCCTTTCCATGCAAAGCAAATTTTACGGCAGCTCTCAACTCGCTTACTGCTCCTGTTGATCTGCTTTCTTTCTGTTTCTTCTGTCTTCCCAGGTCTTCCCGCTCTTCGTCGTCCTCTGCTTCTCTTACCGCAAGCAATTTCTGTAATTTTCTCTTTTCTGCTAAAGCTTCCTCCGCCTTGTCCGCGTCTCTGCTTTCCAGGTATCCGTTAATTTCCTCTGTTTTCTGTACAATCTCTTCTCTTAATTCCTGTACTGTCATGTGGTTACTCCTTGTTATTTTCGTCTGCGATTTCCAAAAGTCGCGCTTCTTTTCTCAGCTCTTCCAGCCGTTTCTCTTCTTTGGTATCTGCTTTCATACGTTCAAAGCTTCTACAGTTAATTTGTGAACTGTCATAAGCTGGGAACGTACACGGGCTTACTTCCAACAGCTCCGCTTTTACAACACTTCTTTTGTACATTTCTTCGCCTTCGTGCTGTACTTTGCTCCATTTATCTTCTAAACAGATAAAACCGAAGCTACTACCGTCTACGTCTCCACGCTTCACGCTTTCCCGTACATCGTTTCCCCATGTGTTATTAGGTAAATCAATGTCGTAATTCAGCCCGGTAGTATCCCCCATGTTAAATCTGAGTGTATCCGTCTTCGTGCTTCCAAGTGGTCGGCTTGTGTCGTGATTCCATAACGCTTTTATCTCGCTGCCGTTCTCTTTGCATCTGCTTAAGCTTTCATCGAAGCACCCCGCGGCGATTTCCTCTAAATATTTGTCGCCCCAGCGGTCAGTAATAACTACAGGCGTATTATACTTAACTGCATAACCGCCAATCGTGCGGCTTTCTTCGCCTTCTGCTGCTCTCACTTCAAGCGGTATCCCCTGGTACGCTACATAATTTCTTCTTTCCTGGATTTCCGCCGCATCTTCTGTACTGTGTGTGTTATTCTCCGGCATTTCCCTTTGTGTCCTTTCCTAAGTCCTTAAGCTTAAGCACACCAGCATTTACTATAAGGTCGTCCCCGTCCTCTGTAGTTTCCCTTCCAAGCTCTAACCTGGCTTCGTTCGGTTTCATGATTCCGCCCGCCACGTAAGCGCATAATATTTTTTGCTGGGTTTCCGGCGAAGAACGCAAAATAACATTTGTGTTATGCTTCGCTTTATATCCTTGTGCCCTGTCGTCTTTTGTTAAGCAGCCCCACGTTACTTCCTGTTCGATAGATTCATACAGGATAAGCAGTGTATCCACCAAAAAGCTTAACTGCTGCTGTTCTAGCGAATTATTATTTGTGTCTTTCAAGTCGTTAAGCTGATACATTTTTATACCAAATAGCGCCGCGATCTGACTTATAGACATTCTTCTTATCTGCTCATACTGTGCGTCTGCCAGGGATAAATTTACGGGTTGTACATTAAATCCCGCCGGAACTGTAAAAATACGTTTTCCTTTGCTGTACAGTTTTCCAAACTTTTCCTGTATCTTTTTAAGCTCTTTTTCGTCCCTTATGTCGCTTGTAAGCTGTATTACCATTTTGTTAGTCAATCCATTATCAAATAACGTGTTAAGGTAATTCTGTGCTTTAATCTGTACGTCTATCGTGCTTTTTACGATAGTCCTTACCGCTTCCGTGTTAATTCCGTCCATAGTAAAGCCTTTGAATATCAGCAAATCCTCATAAAAGGCGCTTTCGTTCATTCCCGTACCTGGTACTTTGAAATCAACTAAAACTTTATGCTTTTTGGTTGATCTGAGTACACCCGCATCGTCTATAGTGATTCCTTCTATCGTGCAAGGGTACAAAGCTTCTATTTTTCCTTTTCTTCCGTACACTTTTACCGCTCCGGCTATTCCTTCGTGTTGCCTGGTGGCTTCTATTGCCTTCCAAAAGTCTACCGCCGTCATATACGGGTTTGGTCTTAAACTCAAAAGCTCATATAACGGGTGTTCTTTTGCCCTTCTTTCGCCTGTTTCCGTGTCCTGGGTAAGATATAGCGGCGTTTTCGCCACTGCTTCCGACAGCTTTTTTATACAGGTAAAGTAGGTTGCTTCCTTCATTGCCGCCGCTGGTTGGTCTTCTTCTATCCCGAAAACCTTTAAAAAAAGCTTTTCTTCGTCCGTAAGTCGCGGCGTATCGTCTACTTCTTCGCTTCTTTTTTCCAAAAAATCCAAAAACATTAACTTTTACCGCTCCTTACTATCATAATCGCGACTGCTGCCAGCTCAGCAGCTAAAACATACATACCGATATGCGGGTTTATGTCGTATGTCGTCCCAAACACTACCGCCATAGCTGCCAATAATAGCCCGTCTGCGATCACTATTTTTTTCTTCATGTTTTTTAACTTCTTAAGCATATTTTTTCCTTCTTACATCGCGTCCAGGTATTCCACCGGGTTATAGTGTTCAATACCATTTTCTTCGATGCACAATAGCAAGCCCATAAGCATGGCTATTACACCGTCGATTTTAAATTTACTTTTCTTCTTACTGTACTTGACTCCTAACATTTCGTCGTAAACTGCTATACAGTTTTTCGCCATAAATCGGAAGCACTCATTTTCTGCAATAACCAGCCTTTCGTCTACTAATAGGTTCTCAAAATCGTTAATAACCTGTGTCATAGTCTTAGTTCCCTGTCCTATTGGGATAACGTCCCAGCGGTCTTCTAATCGGTTTATGATTGTTGTACTTCCCCACTGGTCGAAGCCTATCTGTTCTATCCTGTATTTTTCGTCCAGTTCTACCGCATGGTCTAAGAAGCGTTCAAAATTTACATATTTTCCGTCTAAAGCTATCAAATCGCCTTTTTTTATCCAGTACTCATAAGGGTTATTGTCCTTATGCTGCCTGTAAGCTACCGTTTCTTTCGGCGTATACAGGTACGGCACTACGATAAATCGCCCGGTTGTCTCTTCATAAAACACCAGGACAAAGCCCGTAATATCATTTTTACTTGATAAATCCAGTCCGCCCCAGCACTTCCAGCCTTCTAAGTCTTTCGTGTCTACCTTTTTCGTACACAAGTCCCATAAGTCCATATTTATAGCGCCTTTTTCATGGTCTAACGCTACGTGCTGGTTTAGGAACATACGCCTAAACATATTTTCCTGTAAAGGCATAAGCCGTATACGCTTCGCATAGTTCGCCAGGTCTTCCAGCTTCCTAAATACTCCTAATGCCGGGTTCGATTTATACCATTGTGTTTCGTCCTCAACATTACAATCTTTATCAGCTTCGTAAATCCTATAGTAAAAGCTCGGGTCGTTCACTTCCCCGGCTTCTATTTTCTTTGCCATAGTATAAAGCTGCATTTCCGGGTTTGCCGGGTCTTCTCCGCTGGAAGCCGTTGTAATTGTCATTATTAACGGCTCGTCCCATGCTCCTTGTCCCGTTCTCAGCTTTCCGTACATTTCGTCGTTTTTCGCCTGGTGTATCTCGTCCAGGACGGCTACATAATCGTTAAAGCTGTCGGCGTTGTCTGCATCTGACGACAGTACCATAAGCTTATTACCGTTATCTTTCCGTATAATGGTTTTCGTACTGCTTGTAATCTTGCAGTAGCGGCGTAGCGTCTTATTTGCTTTTATGAAATGTTCTACCGTTCCATACAGCTCGCCCGCCTGTTTGGTTGTATTTGCCGTTAAAATAAAAAGCGCGCCGAAGATATGCCGTTGACAGAAAAAGAGATATACTACTATAATCGCCGCCAGGAATGACTTACCATTTTTTCGCGGTATATTTATATGTGCTTCTCTATGTTTCCGCTTGCCGTCGCTCCTTCTCTTTACGCATAGGATTTCGGTTATTATTTCAAACTGAAATTCTAATAAATCAAAGTTTCGGCTTGCTCCTCTATCGTTGGTCAACTTCGACACGAACTTAAATACTTTCTTTGCTTCCTCTACATCGTAGTAGTATTCTTCCGTATCCCACTTCTTTTGTAACTTCTCCAACCAGGCAGCTAAAAGCAGTTCCTTGTTAATCATGTGCTATCATTCCGTCCAGCTCCGCGTCTATGCCGCCGTCGCCTTGTGCGCTCTCTGCTTTCATTCTCTGCCGCGCCGCTGGCGTTAATCCTAATTCTTTCGCCCAGGCTCTCATTTCCGTCTGTGCTTTATTTGCTATGCTTACTTCTGGTCTTTGCTGTTCGTAACCATTATCGCCCACTTCCATACTGTAGCCTTTTTCGTCTATGATCTGTTCGCATTTCTGCCACTTTGCATAATTCGTACAGTAAGCTTCCAGGGCTTTAAGGTCTTTGTCCGTAAATTCTTTTTCTTCTTCCGCGAAGATTTTCGCAATCCTTCGCCACTCTTTTTTAGCCGCCGCACTTAACCACTTCGGGCAAGGTTTCGGCTTGTTTTTTTCTGTCTTTTTTTCTTCATTCGCCATACTGCCACCTTCTCAGCCCCCCCCTATACAAAAAATCGGCGTTTTTTTTCAAATCAACTTGAACTCGGGACTTTTAAAAAGAAATAAAAAGTTTTTATATCCCCCCGCTGTCTCCGAACTCGCGCCGGAAGCGCTGTAGCATATCGTAAAGCGTTCGCTGCATCTTCTTTTTTGCCATGTAGCCGCGATCATATTCTTTATGTATGCGCCTGTGGTTCGCTTCGCTCAGCCCTATTACATTGTCTCTATCAAGTCGTCTATGCCATGCTTCCGTAACCTCTTCTATGTGGTGGTACTGCTCCGCTGTTATCACTATTCCCGTTGTGTAGTATTCAAATATATCTACGCCAAGTTGCGCCGCTTCCTGGTTGGCTCTGAACCCTTCCCAGGCTTTGCTATTATAGAACTGCTGCCGCCGGGCTTCCTCTTCGTTCTCCATACGCTTACGCTTGTATTCTCTGTACTTCTCTCTGTCTGTGTTCTTGTGCCTGTCACAATACTTAACCCCAGCTTCTACTACCTTGTGGCAGCCCGGGTAACTGCATAACTTCTTAAGCATTTATCTTTCTTCTTTCATAGTGCCGCCCTGGATTTCATGCGGCACTTGGGAGGTTTAGACAAACAAAAAAGAAGAACCAGGCAAAGGGTGCTTTCCTTTACCTAATTCTTCTTGCGTTTGTATCTATAGATTATCATAAAGTTTCTTTAGTTTCAATTCTTTTTTGTTATGTTTTCTCTATAGTTTGCTGAGTTTTTCCACGCTTTTTCCTGGTCGTTGGCAGTCCATGTATGCGCTTCCAGTTATTGCTCTTGTCCTGGTTCTCACGTAACAACTGCTGCCGCCTTCGGCTTCGTATGATCTGCTTTTGTCTGTCTCGTATTTCCCGCTGTCTTAATTCCTTCTTTGCTTTCTTGTTTCCGAAGCTTGCCCCCATTATCAATAACACTTCCTGTAGGCTCATCATTATTGTATTGCCTGTCTTCGCTATACGCTCTCCTGTAGCTGCTGCATATATGTAACCGTTCCGTACTTCCGTCATGCTGTTAAGTGCGCTTCGTAACGCCTTCCCGTTGCTTCTACCGTATGCTATCATTCTTTCTTTTCTCCTACTACTTCTAGGTTAATAGGTTCTATCATATCGTCCAGCATAGCATAGTAAGGCTTCTTATTCCCTGGCGCCGCTTTCAGATTCACATAACGGAAGTGTACAAAGTAGGCGTACATGTCTTCCGTGTTTGGTAGTTTCCGTATTTCCTTTACCGTTCCTATCTTCCCCAGGATATGCTTAATATGTTTCTGTCTTACGCCGACTTCCTTAAGCCTGGCTTCGCTGCATACCACTTTTACTCTTTGTCCTTTTCTAATCATTCTCTTTACCTCAATGTCCTATAGTTCTGAATGTGTGACACTCTAAATAAACTTGTCATACAGTTACCCACTTCGTCTGATAAAAAATAATAATTCGGCTTTAAATGTAAATTCGGAATATTATTATATCTTTCTTCATTCGTCTTATGTAAGATTCCTGTAATCTCTTCCCCGTCGAATAATCTTAAATACATCTTTCTTCCTAAATTTGCTTCCAGGTCTTTTCTTGTCATTTCTTCCTCTTTCCGTGTCAGATTCTGACACCTTTTATTTTCCTAAGTATTCCTCTATATCCATTTGTCCCGGTAAGTCAGCTTCCTTTTTTTCTTCGGGTCTTACTTTTATTCCCATGATGCAAAAGCCTTCTGTTAGTCCTCTATGTTCATTCACTATATAAACTATTTCCGCCTTAAATGTTCTTCCCGTGTTACGCCCGTCTTTGAACTCCATATACTCTATAATGTCGCCTTCCTTATATCCGGCATTTTTACAGATTTCAAAGCTTTTCTTACCGCTTATAACATCGTCATAATTCATAGCTGCAAGCCGTATAACGTGTGTCTTCGGTTCTGCTGCCACCGCTTCGCTCAGTAGTGTCTCCATTTTCTTATCATCGGACTGCTGCCGTAGCTTCGCTTTTGTATCTCGGTCTATCGCTGCTTGTTCTTCATCGTACCGCTGTTCCTCTGTTTTCTCTGCTTCTGCCTTATTTGTGTACTTATCGCACTTTTTACAAGTTTCCGTTTTTACGTTGCACTCACTGTAGTATAGGCAAGAATAGCATAGGCTCGTAATGCTTTCCGGGTGTGCTGGCTCGTAATCGTCGCCCGGCTTCTTTTCTGCTTCTTTCTTCTCTTTCTCTTCTTTTACCATTTCCCGGACATCTTTACTCAACAATTCCCCGTTTTCAATAACTTCATGCTGTTTTGTTTCCGGCAGCCTGGACGTTTCGTAAGCCGTAGAAAAATTTATTTTTCCGTCCTTAAATGCTTCCTTGCCTTCTTCGCACAAATTGTTATTGATACTGTTGATCTGATTTATTTTACCTGTAGACTTCCCGGTAACATTCGCTATATAGTCTCTCATTTTTCCCTCTATAGTCAGTTCCCCGGATTCCCTGGCTTTTACCAGGTACTTTGTAAACTCAGCTACGCCGTTCGTTAATTCCCAGTCGCTAAGCTGTCGGTTAAAAATATTTGCACTATGCAGTGTCAGCATAAACAGGCTTTCGCTCATTTCCTTTATCTTGCAGTCCACAAGCTTAAATTCATCGTGTCCGCGCTCGATATTAAGGACTGCTGCCGCTGTACGTCTATGTCCTACTATTATTCTGTCTTGCCCGTCTACACGCCCTACTATGATTTCCTGTAGCTGTCCGACTAAAAGCATATTGTCCGCCAGTTCTTCTATATTGTCCTGGCTATACTTGTTATGCTCCGACGGAATCAATGCACGCGGGTCTAAGCGTACCTTTCTGTAGTCCTTTGCAAAAATAATATTTTTCTTGCTGTTGGCGTTAAGTCTGTCGCCTATGCCAATCTTTCCCATTGCTCTATCTCCTTTCTGCTGTACCTAAATTTTAAACCTTGCTTTTTCTTCTTCCCAGTCGAAGTCTACACAAGCTATACATCTTTTGCACTGTTCTATTGGTTCGTCGTCGTTTTCTGTTCCGAACCCTCTACAAGTACCGTCTGCTTCTCTTCCTGGTTCTCCAAGCCTTTTTATTAAGCTACATTTCTTCTGTCTCTCTGCTATGCGGCACTCTTTACACATTACGCCTTTCTTCCCAACCGTCGCACCTTCCACCCTTGCGTAATACGCCGCCCACGCGCGGCTTACTCCTGTTCCGGCGCTGCTCCACGCTTCTATACGTTCCCCGCATGTATCGCACGTTACTTCTGTCTCTACTTCCCTGTATATTCCCACTTTGTTATCTCCTTTCTACTGTTCCCCTATTTTTTCTCCTGGGCTTAACCGTCTTATCCCTTTTCTTTCGTCTTTGCTTCCTTCTTTGTATCCGACTTCGTACCCAGTTTCGTATCCGTCAGCAAAGCCACCCGCTTTTATTCCGCCCTCATGCCCTTCCCGGTATCCATCAGTCTTACCAGCTCTGTACCCGTCGGTAAAACCGCCCGCTTTTGTTCCGTCTGTATATCCTTCCGTATATCCGTCAGCCTTCCCGGTTTCGTATCCGTCTATAAAGCCGATGCTATACTTTGCCAGCAAAACCCTTCTTAATGTTTCCTTGAACTCTTCAAACATCTTTACGCTCCTACTTTTCTCCAACTCCTATAAACTTTCTGACATTCTGTAAAAATGTTGCACTTTCCTGTAATGTATCCCCGATACACTCTTTAAGGTTCATTTCTTCCAGTACAAGCTCTAACTGCTTAAGCTGTAAAATCTCTTCCTTAATCGCGTTCTTAAGTCCACTTATGAAAATTTCTTTTGCTACCGTGTGTACTTCGTCATTAAAATTAAATTCTGACTTATTCCCGTAGATATGATCTATGTATTTTATTTTTCCACCTTCTACAATAAGATACGGGTTGTTATTCTCTCTTCTGCCGTCTTCGCCTTCCGTTTTACTTTTCAGTCTTACCGCATAAATCATTTTTTCATTTCGTATAACTATTGTTTCTTCAACTTTTTTCATTTTCCTTATCCTCTTTTCCCCATATACTCTAATACCAAGTTCTTATAATCTCTTGTCGCTGCGCTTCTCGGTGTTGTCTCTAACAGGCTTTGCCCGTTCTCATACGTCCACGCTGTTACTTTCTTGCTATGTCTGATATGCGTATTAAATACGTCGTATTTGCTATTTCTTAAAGCTTCCTCGCCTTTGATTACATCAATATCCTTTGTGTACATCGTTACCAGGCAGCGCACGCTTTCCAGCTTTTCGTTATACGGTCTGATTTCCTGTATAATGTCGTCTAACTCTTCCATACCGTCTAAAGCGTTCTTATCTGCCTTAATCGGTATAATAATGTCTTCTGCTGCTGCCAGGGCGTTAAGCACCTCTATTCCTACTCCCGGGTGGCAGTCAATAATACAATAATCGTAATCTTCTTCCACCTGGTTAAGTACGTGTCTGATTCTTCCCATTTGGTCGCCGTCCTTATCTGTTATAAGGTCGTCTGCTGCCGCTACCAGGTTCATATTAGACGGGATAATATCCAGCCCCCAGCGTCCGCTCGGTACAATTACATCTTGCGCGAACAAAATCGGATTTCTAAGCACTTCTTCCATGCTCAGCGCGTCATAACTGTGTTTTTCAAAGAACTTTGTGACTGCTGCCTGGAAATCATTGTCAATCAATAATACTTTCTTCCCGTGTACCTGGCTCATAATCAAAGCCATGTTAATAGCTGTTGTACTCTTCCCTACTCCGCCTTTTAAATTTACTACTGCTGCTGTTCTCATTTTCTAAACCTACCCTTTCTGCGGCGGCAGCAGAAAAGCCCCGCCGCTGTTGCTTTTGTTGTCGTGTTACGTGTGTGATATACTATTTTTTCCTTGCTTTGCCATAACCATAAGCAGTTACAAGCGTTTTTCTCTTTCGTACTATTCTTTATGTTGCTGGCAGTAACCCGGGGCTTAATACGTCGTCTACCGTCCGCCCCTGGCAGCCTTTGTTATCGCATTTCCGGCAGTCTGTACCGCAAAAGCCTATAAACCGTTTCTTGTTTACCCGTTCTGTAATCTTTGCTTTTTCCTTCGGGTATGTGTCGCTTACTATTTCCAGGTCGTCTATAGTTCCTTCCAGGTATGCAGTTATAAGCTCTATTGCCGCTTCGCTGCCGTAGACTACAACCGCCTTCCCGCCAATGTTGTTTATCATATCTACAAACTTAAGTTGATTATCCGTAGCTTTGTTGTTTCCTACTTTCAGCTCTACATACAGGTTATTATACTTCCCGGAAGCATACGGTAAGCAGATATCGCTTACGCCTGGCTTCATGCCCTGGCGTTTCAATTCTGCCCCAGCTCTTGCACTTCGTTTCCCTTCATTCGCTGCATGGTACATAGCCTTAAGCTGTGGGTATTTGCCCTGCTGCCAGCGCGCCCAGTCAAATATAAGGCGCTGCGCCTGGTCTTCTGATTCTGTTATATTCATTCTCCTAAGTCGTCTCCTGTAATCGTCAATATTGTTACTCCGATGCTTGCCACTACCACAAGCCACCACATAAGCCCTACGGTTAATGCAGTCCCAACTTGCGCCCATACAAGCGCCGCCTTCTCTTTCCCGTGTGGCTTCTCCCGGTAGTAGCCCCGTTCCTCTTCCCGCATTTCTTCCCGCATCTCGTCAACGTCCAGCCATAACAGGGCGAAGCAGAACGCTACAATAGTCCCGGTAAGATAGATTGCTTTAAACATTTTCTTCCTTCCCTTCGTCCTGGTCTTTCTCTGCTGCCCGCTCCGGCACTTTTGCAATATATGTACCTACTGCCTTTTTGATCTCGTCCGCCTTCTCAGCCTGGAACGTGCCTTTAATCACTTCTTCCTTAAGGACTGCTTCCATAGCCTGTCCCGCCAGTGCGATACCTTCTACTAAGCCCTGTTCGTAACCGTTGTTATAGCTTTTGTCGGTCACTCTCGTTAAATAGCCGTCCAGCTCCTTACGGCTCATTCTCTTAATTTTTCTTGCTAAGTCTCTGTCAATTCCTAAAGTTTGTCCCATTCTAGTTCTGTCTCCTTCCATGTTTGGTTAATTTTTACAAATGTGTAGGTAAAGAACGTATAACCCGTCTTTTCGTGTATTCCTTCCTGTACGCTGTCGCCGTCCAGGTAATAGGACTGCTCCAACTTCTTCGGAAGCCTTGCGATACGGTTATACCAGCCTTTGTCTTTTACTGGCTCTTTCCTCAATATCTTCGGTTTCCTTAAGTTCCGTGAACTATTCCAGCGCTTTCCTTGCAGTGCGTCCGGGCTTCTTAACATTCCGTCACTTTGCTTTATCAGATACGACGCTAATTTAGCGTACTGTCCTGTATCGTCTAGTGGGTTGTGGTGTGTCCTTCCTCTTCCCTTCCAGCACCGTACTATAGCTTGCTGGCTTATCTCTTCGGGTGTATTTATGACTAAGTGATGATGCAGCGCCCCTTTCTTCCCAATCTCCATTACATGAATGTACTTGAACTGAATACCGTGGCGCTTATACAGCTTTCGCATTTCCCTTAAGAAGTCGTCTGCATCTTCCCGCATCTGTTTTCTTCCGGCGGGTCTTCTCTCCTTTCTGTAGTCTAATACCAGGTGTGTATCCCCTTCCTGGAAGTTCTCATTTATCAGCCTTCTTAACTTCTTCTCTGCTGCTCTCTTATTCACTTTAATCTGTTCTTCTTTGGTAAGTGCCTTCCTCTCCCCTCTCTTTATTCCCTTCTTCCCGTATCTGCTGCTATAGTACTTCATTACCTCTACAGTTCTACCCGCTTGTACTACCTCTATGATGTATGGCATATATCCTAACTCCCGTTCCTAAAGTTAATACTTTTATCAAGCCTTAAAACTGGTAAAATCCCTTGGATTTAAAGGCTTTCCAGTTGCTTTTTTGCCGGATATTTGCTATACTATCTTTGTGAGTTTAAGTACAGCTTTGTACGGCAAAGCCGCTAAGTTATTTCCCGATAACCTAGCGGCTTTTCTTTTTGTCTTTCTCTGTTTTCGGGTGTATGTGCTTACGCTTCTTTCTTTAACTCCGCTGGTGCTACTACCTGGTATTCCTCAATACTCAGCTCGTAACACGTTCTAACCTCGGTTTCCCCGTGTTCCAGCTCTTTTGTATACTCCCGGCTTTGTAAACGTCCGCGCACTTCTATACAGTCCCCTACATTAAGGTTATCTGCTGCCCTTGCCGCTGTTCCGTTCCATGTGATCGCCGGGATATAATCGCTTACGTTGCTTTCGTCGTCTTCGCGCCAGCACGCTAAAATCATATCCGTAATACGGATACCGCGCGGCGTAGTTCTCATATCGCCTTTTTTGCAGACAAACCCGGTCAATACTACCCCGTTTGTATCTCCTTCGTATTCCTGGTCTGTAATCTCCTGGGCGCGCACTGAAATATATAACTTGCTATGTTCTTTCTCTGCTGCCTGGTTCTTCTTGTCTTGTCCTTTTTCTTTGGTTCTGCTGTCGGTGTTGTTCCGTTTGATATTTCTTGTACGGATTCTTCCAGTAACCAGCAACTTACAGTCTAACAGGTCTTTTACCTGGTCGATTGCTGTTAAGCTCTCAAAAGCTGGCGTACCTTCTTCTACGATTACCTGGGTAATATCCTTAATACCGCTTACTCTTTCTGTTGCCATGTTGAACCCATAGTAAGCTACTCCGCGCTTATCTACGCTTACCTGGTGCGGATACTCTAAAGGCTCTCCGTACAATGTTATATAGTTATTCATCGGTTTTACTCTCCTTCTCATTGCTTTTCGCTTCCCAGTACTTTCCTTCGCTTTCATAGTACAGTTTGTACATTCCTGGCGACCACTCGCCCGTCTCTATTGCACTTTCCATACTTACGCATAATCCCATATACTCTGTAGTCTCATACGGGTACGTGCCGGAAATATGTATACAGCCCTGGTATTCTCTCGTAACCCCGGTATCGTCTGTAACGGTAATCGTTCCCCAGGCGTTTTGTTCTGTCTGAATCTTCCCGGATTCCGGCGCTACTTCTGTTACTTTCGGCTGGTTCTCTTTGGCAATGATCGCGGTAAGCAGTACAATACAACATATTGTGATAGCTCCCGCGATAGATTTACTACATTTAGTTCTTGCCCCGATGATTCCTAATAGCATCAACGCAATCATTACACCTAAAAATATTTTTAGTCCTAACACTTGGTCTTTACCTTCCCCATTTACTACGGAATATAGCCAGGTTCTTTTTAAATTCTTCCTGGTTTTTCTTCTTCTGTACTACTTCCGGGTCGTCCAGGTTCTTTGGTTCTGTTCGGTGTCTTAAGTCCGGGCGTTCTGCTGCTGTAAGTACCAGGGTAGTACCGTAGATATCTACAAAATGTTTCTGCCCGCAAAAGCTACATTCGTGTTCAGTGTTGTCCTTAAGCCCCACCAACACACGCCCGCACTGTAAACAGTGCTTATGTTTCTTGTTTTTCAAGCTTCCAACTCTTTTAAGCGTCATTTCTTCGGTTTTCCTTTCTCTTCCGGCGTTTCCTTCGCCGCAAGGAACATTTTAGTAGCAATATAGACGGCTTTCTGCATCGAAGTATCAAGCTGTCCTACAAGTTCCAGCGCTTCGTCTGCTCTTGCCTTCTGTTTATCAATGCTCATAACTGCCGCTGCCATATTTTCGCCCCTTTCTTCTTGCTCCGTATCCGAAGCCGTAACCGAAAGTGTAGCCACCGTAGCCGCGTTCCTCTTCTTCGTCACGCTGCCCGCTTACTTTCACGTTCTGCCCGGTATATGGAACGCATGATAATACTGTGTCTCCTTCGTTCTTGCAGTTGCTTATTGCTGTGCATTTGTTTCTTGCTGGTACTAACCTGGTTTCTACTCTCCCGCTTTCCTTCTCAATCTCAACAACCCATTTTTTCACTGCTTCGTTCTCCTTTTCTTTGTTACTTTTCGCGATTTTACCTATAAACAAGGGCTTTACGACTGCTGCCACAGTCTTTTATCTTTGGTTCGTGCTTCTGATTCTTTTAATCTCTTCCGCTACGTTCTTAGAAGTCCGCTGCTGTAATAAATTGTCACTGATCTGATATGTGTACTCACTTGAACCAGGAAGCTTTATGGCTATTCCTATAGGAAGTTGCCCCATTTGCATAGCAACCCGGATAAATTGCGGCGAAACGCCCAATATTTCCGCTGCTTCCGCTGGTTTTATGTTGTTTTCCCTCAATCTATCCCGCCTTTCTATGTATTTTCCGCCCTCTGCATTTCTTCCAGGCTTGGGACTGGCTACCGTGGTAGGCTGCATTACGGGTTTAGGTATTTTCCCCTACCAGGTGGCGCGCGTGAATGATTCTTTTTCATTTTTGTACTTCTCCGTTCCGGCTTTATTTACTGTGTAGTCGCTTTTTCCCATTAAAAAAGCTGTAGAAAAACTTGTTATACGTCTGTACGCTCTTTAGCTGGTGTACCCGCTGCTATTTTTATCACAGTATGCAGCTTAAGCTATCTGCTTGCTATCACTGCTGCAAGGTTGCCGTCCTTGCTACTAATGCGCCGTGTGGGACTCGAACCCACGCCCGCCCGGTTATGAGCCGGGTGCTCTGACCAACTGAGCTAACGGCACTTGCTGGGCGACTGCTGCCGCCCCGGTGTTTTACTCACTTCTTCCCGCAAATCTCGGTACAAAGTACCCGAAGTCTGTCGCCGGGAATCTTCCTCTTACGATATTTTCCTGTATCCCTATAAAGTCATGTGCAAAATTGAAATCGTCGGCTTCCAGGAACTCGTCCAGTCTTAAATTAAATCTTTGGTCTGCGCTATCTATATCCATAATCGCGCCTATTGCGTCGCCTTGCATAATTCCCATTGCTTTAGCTCTCGCACAAATCGCGCCATATTTTCTATTTCTTTCCTTCTTTTCTTCTACTGTCATTCTTCTTTTCTCCTTTTTCTGCTAAGAGTGTGGTAAAGTGTCTATCCAGTTCCCCGCTTGTCAGTCCTGTAGTTTCTGCCAGTTTTTCTATAAAGTCGCAATAATCTTTATGTGCTTCCTTAAAGCCTTCCTTTTCCGTTGATGCTAATGCTTTTTCTACTTTTTCAAGTTTTTCTAAGCCTTTTGCTTCTACTTGTTTCCAAATTTTAAATTGTTCTTCACTCATTTTCATGTCCCCCCATCAGTCCTAAAATATAGAAATATGCTTTCCTTTGCAGTTTGTAGTCCATTCTGTCAATAAAACTATGTAGCGCTCTTTTTATTCTATCTTGTTTCATTTCTTTCTCCTTTCATCTTTTGTACTTGTTGCTATGCGATAATTATATATCGCTCTGCTACTATTTGTCAACACTTTTTATTTATATTTTTGTTGCTTTGCGATATTTAATGTGCTATAGTAAAATTAAATTAAAGAAAGGGGGACTTATTCAATGAACGAACGTTTAAAACATCTCAGAAAAGAATTGAATATGAAACAAAGCGACTTTGCTACCGCTCTATCAATTTCGCAAGGTCATTTGTCTGATATTGAAAACAATCGTAAGGAAGTTTCTGATAGAGTCGTTAGCATTTGCTCGTTAAAATTTAATGTAAATGAGAACTGGTTAAGGACTGGCAACGGGGAAATGTTTAACCCGATGTCCGAAGATGAAGAACTGGACTTATATGTAGGTCGTATCTCCGGCGGCGCTGATGAATTTAAGAAGAACTTAATTAAAACTCTTTGTAAATTGTCAGAAGACGAATGGGACGTACTTAAGAAAATCATTTCAGAAATGAAATAAGGGATAGACGCTATTAACGTCTACCCCTTCAAGCCCAGGATATAAAAATATATCTTTCTTAATAGTTTTTCTTCCTGGATAGTGTCTATAAGGTTGTGTAGCTTCTCACGCATTATAGTTAAGCCCCCTTCCTTTGACAATATCCATTATATTCCTATTTTTTCTGCTCGTCCCGGATTTTAAAAACATTTCCAGGATTGTGGAAATATTTACAAGAATACCAGGTAAAAAGCTGTGTTATGATATACTACTTATATTCTGAATCGTACAGATCGCTTATACGGCATCCTAAGCCTTTGGCTATTTTTTCCAGGTTTGCCAGTGTTGGCGAAGTTTTACCATTTTCAATATTATTTAGCGTGGACTTGCTTACACCAGTCATTACGGCTACAGCTTCCAGCTTTAAGCCTTTGGCTGTACGCACTTCCCACAAATTTACTTTTAACATTATCCTACCTTCCTTTCTGCGCGATAGGATAAGGATAATGTTAGTATTGCTTTTGAAAGGAACTTATTTATGGGATTATTTAGTAAAGAAAGCTGTATTGTTTGCGGCGGTAAAGTTAATGCATTGACAAAAGCTAAAACTGCCGAGGGTTCGGTTTGTTCTTCTTGTCTTAGTCTTTGTAGCCCGAACTTTGTAAGCAATATAAAGAATAAGAATGTATCAGAAATTAAAATGCATATAGAATACATAAAAGAAAACCAGGAATTATACAAAAACTTCCAGGCTACAGATACAGTAGGTAAGCTGTTCTTCGTAGATAAGAGTAAAAGACTTTTCCACGTTCCAGCCCCGGCAGTATCTATATATAACAAAACGCCTATTGTATATTCCTTCGACAACATTGTAGATTATGAACTTGTCGTAGACGGTGAAACATATACAAAAGGCGGCGCAAGCATCGGGCGCGCCCTGGTCGGTGGTGCTGTGTTTGGTGGTGTTGGTGCTGTAATCGGCGGAACTACCGGAAAGAAATCGCAAAAAGAAATAATTAAGAAAATGTATATCAAAATTACCCTTAATCATACATACGATACCTATACAGAAATTCCTCTTATTTCTGCCGATACTAAAAAAGGAAGTTTCCTGTATAACACTATGACAGATTGCGCGAATAAAATACTTGCTTTGCTTGATTCTATTACGGCAGAATCAAGTGCCCCGTCTTTTTCCGGGTCTGCTGCCGATGAAATATTAAAGTATAAGCAGTTATTAGATTGCGGCGCTATAACCGAAGAAGAATTTAATAAAAAGAAATCTGAATTATTGAACCTTTAAGATAATTTAAAAAGCCGTCCCGGGCTGCCACCCGAAACGGCTACGCGATACCTATAAACAAGGGCTTATAGATAAATCAAAACGCAATATGATTATACCATAAGCCCATATTTTTAAAAAGGGCTTATTTTTTATACCCTTTTTTAAGGAAGGTGTGATTATATGAAATTACCTAACGGCTTCGGAAGCGTTTACAAACTCTCCGGCAACCGCCGTAACCCCTATGTAGCAAAGAAAACAAAAGGCTGGGATATCGACCCGAAAACTGGGAAGGTAAAGCAGCTATATATAACAGTCGGCTATTATCCTACCAGGAAAGAAGCGCTTACCGCCCTGGCAGAATTTAACGCCAACCCTTACGATGTGAACGCCGCTAAAGTTACTTTTGCCGATGTATACGACCGTTGGAGCGACGAACATTACCCGACAGTCAGTGAATCTAACGTAAAAGGTTATAAGGCTTCCTGGAAGCTCTGCGATAAAATTGCTTCAATGCGCTTCGTCGATGTTAAATTAGATCATCTTCAAATGGTTGTTGATGAATCCGGGAAGAATACCCCTACACTTAAGAAATTAAAAATTATGCTGGGGCTTATGTACAAATACGCTGTAATACATGAAATAATACCGAAAGAAAGAAATATGGTCGAATATCTAAATATTAAAAATGCTGGAAATCCGAACGCGCTAAACCGTGAACCGTTCAGTAAGTCGGAAGTTTCCCGGATATGGGACGCTAAAGAAAGTAACCCATATTATACGGTTATACTTATGCTGATCTATTCCGGCTGCCGCATAAGTGAACTATTAGACTTGAAAAAAGAAGATGTAAATTTAGAAGAACGTCATTTTAATATTGTCGCTGCTAAGACTACTGCCGGAATCCGTACAGTACCGATAGCAGAAAAGATTTACCCGTTCTTTGAATATTGGTATAACCTTAATTCCTGTGAGTACCTTTTAAGTACACCAGAAGGCGTGCACTTCAAATATCGTAATTATTACGATTCTTACTGGAAGCCGCTACTTGATGCCGTCGGAATGTCGCACCGTCCGCATGATACCCGGCATACTTGCGTAAGCTTATTAACCGTAGCTGGTGTATCTGATAAGGTCATAAAAAAGATAATCGGACATAAAGGGCAAGGCGTAACTGAAATAGTATATACTCACTTTGAAATAGAGGAACTAATAGACGCGATCAACAAGATATAGTGTTAGTTACCTGTTAGTTACGTGTTAGTTACCGTAAAAAATTTATGCTTTTTTGTGGTGTTCCACAAATCAGCTGGCATAAAGAAAACCCAGGAAATATAAGCATTTCCTGGGTTTGTATCTTTTTCGTTGTCTCTTTGTAATTATCTCTTGCTGAACTGTGGTGCTCTACGAGCTGCTTTGAGACCGTATTTCTTACGTTCTTTCATACGTGGGTCACGTGTAAGGTATCCGGCTTTCTTAAGTACCGGTCTGTAATCAGAATCTGCTTCAAGAAGTGCTCTTGCGATTCCGTGACGGATTGCTCCTGCCTGTCCTGTGTATCCACCACCACGTACGTTAACGAGAACGTCAAATTTATCAACTGTTTCAGTTGCAACTAATGGCTGACGAACTACAACTTTAAGAGTTTCAAGTCCTAAATATTCGTCGATATCTCTTTTATTGATTGTGATCTTACCTGTACCTGGTACAAGGTATACTCTTGCGATAGATTTTTTTCTTCTTCCTGTTCCGTAGAATTTAGCTGTTGCCACTTTTATTTCCTCCTTTCAAACCTCTGACTAAAATGTTAAAACTTCTGGTTTCTGTGCCTGATGAGCATGTTCTGCTCCAGCATATACGTGAAGCTTCTTGATCATTGTTCTTCCCAAAGGTCCTTTTGGAAGCATACCTTTAACAGCAAGTTCGATAACCTGTTCCGGTTTCTTTGCCATCATTTCTCTTAATGTAGTTTCTTTCATTCCTCCTACATAATCTGAGTGATGATAGTATACTTTCTGATCTAATTTCTTTCCTGTAACTTTGATCTTTTCAGCGTTGATAACAATTACGTTGTCACCTGTATCAATGTGCGGTGTAAATTCCGGTTTATTTTTTCCTCTTAAAACTTTAGCGACTTCTGCTGCAAGACGTCCAAGTGTCTGTCCTTCAGCGTCAACTACATACCATTTTCTTTCAATCTTATCTGGATTAGCCATGTAAGTTTTCATTGGTTGACCTCCTATGAATTTCAGTTTACTAATTATTTTCATTGTAGATTCTATAGAAAACAAGTTCACTCCGGGGCTTTGGTGCAAACTGTTTCTTCTCACGTCATACTTGCATATTATATTATACCAACAGGCTTTTGTCAACTGTTTCTTGCTGATTTTCATCACTTTTTTGTAGGAATTTTCTACAGTATTTCTTTCAGATTGTCCACAGTTTCTTCTGCCTTCACCAGTGTAATACTGCCATTATCCAGGCATTCAACAAACTTATATACCAGGTCAGGATCAAACTGTCTGCCTGCATCCTGAAGAAGCTTCTCCCGTGCCACTTCAATAGGAAATGCTTTTTTATAACATCGTTTGGATGTCATGGCATCAAAAGAATCTGCCACGCACAAAATCCGCGCAGTCAGTGGAATATCTTCTCCTGCGATCCGGCGTGGATATCCTTTTCCATCATACCGCTCATGATGACCGATGACTGCCGGAATTACATAATCCAGCGATGGAAGGTGACGGATAATATCGATCGATGCCTCTACATGCCCTTTGATGATCTCATATTCTTCATCTGTCAGTTTTCCCTCTTTATTGAGTATATACTCCGGAATACCGATTTTACCGACATCATGCAGAAGTGCTGCCTGCCGGATAATCTCTATCATATCTTCGTTCATTCCAAGGGTCGTCGCCAGTGACGTTGCATAATAAGCTACGTTGTTGGAATGGCTGAACGTATAGTGATCCTTCGCATCAATTGCCGCCGTCAGCGCATAAATCGTAGACTCATACTCCTGATAAATATGGGTGTGATTCCTTGTATTGTTCCCCTCACTGTTGTTCCGAAACATCATATCAAAGACCTGGATCCCATTTTTTCCATTATGTTTCACATGATAAACTGCCAGATCTACATTTTCCATCAGCTCTTTCACGTTCCTTGCCGCATAAGGAGCCGCACTGATACCGGCACTCACAGTTACCGCTTTCAGCTTCATATCCGTTCTGCGGTTATTCATAACATAAATCTGTTTTGCAATAGATCCCACCATATTTCTGGCGGAAAAAAGATCATATCCCGGTAAAAGAACCGCAAATTCCTTTCCTCCATAGCGGGCCGTGTATCCACTTTCTCCGACACTGCTTCTGATAATATCTGCAATCCGCTGCAGACACAGATCTCCTTCTTTCACCCCATACAACTGATTATACAATTTAAAATCATCTACATTGATGATCGCAAGTGCCAGCGATGCCTCCTTGTTTTTCTCAAGCTCTTCATTCAGCACTTCATAGAAATATTTCCGGTTCAGTAATCCGGTCATCTCATCTGTTCTGGCTTCCTGGCGGGCTCTCTCGTACAATCTTGAATTCTTAATCGCAATCGATGCAACCGACGTAACAGATGAGATCAGCTGCACCTCATCATATACCAGCCGTTTTTTTGCCGAAGCATCTGTGATCAGAATCACACCAACCAGACATTCTCCATCTTTCAGCCCTGCACAGTAACGGATATGCGTCTTATCCAGCCGGTGTTTTTCACTCTCCCACATCGACTTATACTCCACGGTATAACGGAAATCCCGGTAAATGATCGGCTCTTCATGTTCTTTCAGCCACTGGATCATCGGGTTTTCTTCTTCCATCGTAAATGTCAGATCATTCAGTGGCTGATCACTTGCCACTCCCCGATATGGCTGTCCCGGTGCATCCTGCATACAAATATAGATATTTCCAACATCCATCAGTTCTTTCATGACACTGATTGTTTTGTCCAGAATTTCATTTAAATCCAGCGTCTTCGAAATCGCAGAGCTGAACTCCCTGATTTTTTCTGTCTGATAATTTTCTTCCCGGACAAACACACTGCGTACCAGAAGCTTCCACAAAAAAGTAAACAGCGCATAAATCACCAGAAACACAATTGCAAAAGCAAGGGCATAAAGCGTTGTATTCTTATTCATCTGTATATGGAAGATTTTCTGCAGATATGGAATTACATTCAAAAATACAATAACAGAAAACAAAAATCCCACACCGTAACACAGACTGGGCGATGCCAGCATCTGCAGCCGGAACAGACGTCTGCGGATCAGTGCATAAAACAGGAAAAATACATTTACAACACCACTTAAAATATCAATCGGAAATCCACTGAAAAATGGTATTCCAAGCAACATATTCCCTGCAAACAACACCAGAACCCCTGCCATGACCGGTTCATACTGTACTTTCATATTGGGATTTGCTTTGCAGATCCGCACAAGGATAAGGAAAAGATAAATCAAAAAAATCCCAGCCGGGAAAAAGAGTACTAATATAGTAGGTTTAATCTCATACACAAAAGTAGGAAGCCCATTCTTTTCCACCACATTCGGGCATCCCAGGAATACCCCATGCCGGATATTTACCACAAAACAGATCAGCATAACAGCCAGATATATTTTCCCTGGCAGACCTTTTTTCACCCCGCCAAATGCCAGAATAAAACAATAATATGCATACGGCAGTAGTAAAATTCCAAGCAGGGAAACCTGATACCAGAATTCATAACTTGGCCACAGATGAACACGCATAAATGCCGATCCTCCAGCCCAGAAAAGCAGTCCAACCAACACTACCAGAAAGCTATTTACAATTTTATTTCGCTTCGCTGTCAGAAACATCAGCAGCATAAATCCATAGCACACCATTGCTATGATTGAAATATATCCATAGGTTCCCATAATTCCCTCTTATCTCACTTTGTTCAAACATTCCTGCACTTCCAGCAACGCCTTCAAATCATAATAAGAAGGATTCATCTGATGCAGTTTTTTTCCAGTCTGTTTTTCATAAGTTTCAAATGTTCCGCACGTAAAAATTGTAACCTGTAAAGGATCCATTCCCAATATTTTCTTCAAGTCACGGTAATCCTGATCAATATATTTGAAATATGTACTCAGTAACTCTTTTAAAATATCGGCGCTCATGGCACTGTTCAGCAAGGATTCCCGTTCCAGTTCTACATACATATGCAGATATGGGCGCTTCTGTTCATTATATTCCTTTGCCGCAACCCAGTTTGTGATCGGAAGCTTTGACAGACGAATCACATTTCGGATCCCATTTTCTGAAATCCTTGTAAATCCTGCAATATCAATGATCCATGGTACCCGGTCCACATATTCAAAACGGGGGATCTGCGTTTCGTCTTCCCTGTTTTGCAGTCCGACGCACCGGTACATATCACCACAGCGATATCTCGCGAATGCACCGCCTTTCAAAATTGTAAATACGAGCTCATATTTTTCTCCTGGCCGGACTTCATCCATCAGATATGTCGGTGGAATATAAGACGGATCCTCATGATTTTTCAACATATCCTTCTCTGTGATAAATTCATAAAATGCCGTATCCGGGAAGAAATACATTCCTTTTCTCGTCCAGGTCTCTGTCCCCATTATAGATGGTTCCGTACCGGCAAACAATTCCATCGGCCGGATTCCCCAGAGTTCTTCCAGATCATCTTTATAGCACTGATTATCCGTACCCGCTACCATGAACCCTTTTAAATGGAATAAATCCTTTGGAAGTAATTTCCGATTCTCCTTTTTGCAGCGGTACTTTGCCTGTATCAGGCGGAAAATCATATGCGGTCTGCATTTCAGAAGACTTGATAGTTGGATACCACCGCCACCGGTCAGCGAAGAAAGGCTCAGGCTTACTGCATAAGCCACACTTCCAAGGCCAAAGAAAAATCCCAGATCTTTTTTCATCGCCATTTTAAATCCCAGCTTGTTTCGTTCGCTGAAACTCATATTCACAGCATCTTTTACTGCCGGAAGGAACTCGATATCGATTTCTTCCCCGAGTGCCAGTGGAAAAAGTCCGGTAGCATACGGAAGCGGTGCCAGCGCATACAGAAATTTGTCCGTAGATGCAACATCAAAAGATCCCTTTTTCCTGCTGGTCGATAAAATCAGACATGCTGTCACATTATTCCGGTAGGTATCCAGCATACTTCTTGTATACGGCGCAACCTTAATCGGATGTTTCCCGCCTTCCCAGGTTGTCTGAATCCAGATCACCGGATTCCCAGGAAGCATATCAGGCTGCTTGGTCAAAAGAATATCTGCATAATCTTCATACTCTGTCAGTGGTACCATTTTACGGAATTCATCCAGATTTCGGGGATGTTTTCCTTTCAAAATCGACTGTCCAAGTCCACAGTTACTCCACAGCTGGATCTGTTCTTCCATCAGCCGCCGCTGGATTTTCATGTAGCCGTCCATCGACAGATCCAGAAATCCACAGTATTGCTGCCATATTTCATTATACTGTTGTTTTTTTAATTTTTCTTTTAAATTCATAGACTGTCCGCTCCAGATCAATCATTTTTTCTGATAGTACGCAGGCACACCAGTATGCTTTTTCTGTTCGGTATCAGAAACGGCGTACTTTGCTGATATTCTTTATAGTTAAAAAATGTCCGTGGGAATGTCCACAGATCCTGAAAAATAATATACAGATAATTCCAGAAAATCATAAGTAAAAAATAAATCCCATGCTTCCATCCACCGACCATTCCCCACATGCACAGATACGCTCCCGCAAACCATAAAACACCAGGATGGCGGCACAATCCATACATACCTTCCGTATAAGCCGCACGCAGTTTATTTTCTTCACAATAGGTTTCTTCAAAGGGAAGCGCAAAAAACAACGTATAAATGAGCAGACAAAAGAAAAGGAGTCCTCCTAATCCAAATCCGGTCATTGTTCCGATCTTCCGATGGCAGCTCCCCCATGCTGCATAAAGCTCTGCAATCAGCGATACTACAACGAGAATACTCCCAACTGCAAAAAATTTTTGTAATACGGCATTCTTCATACGAACACTGTTAATATCATAAATAAAATACAGAATAAATCCTGTACTTCCTAGTATAAACTGCCACATTTTTCTCTCCATGATTTGTGCATTATTATGCACAAATACCTTTTCACGCACTATAAATTATAATAAAAGCAACTATAAATTGCAACAAAAAAAATAGCTTCCCTTTCTCCTTTTTTCAAAAACATTACCATATCATTACATTTTTACAAATTCCACTTTTGCTTTAAATAGTATACCATCATTTGACTCTATCTGATACAATAGATATATGGGATTTTTATCCAAATTTTGACTAAAAGGCAGGTACTAGAATATGTGGGCTTATGAAGGAATTTTTTATCAGATCTATCCAATTGGATTCTGTGGCGCTCCGACCGCAAATGACGGCAAAACCGTATCCCGGATTTTAAAATTAAAGGACTGGAGCAGTTATCTGGAATCCTTAGGTATCTCTTCTATATTATTAAATCCAATTTTCGAATCAGACAATCATGGTTATGACACCAGGGATTATAAAAAAATCGACTGCCGTCTCGGAACCAATGAAGATTTCGAAGAAGTATGCAAAGATCTCCATGCACACAATGTAAAAATCGTTCTTGACGGTGTGTTTAATCACGTAGGACGTGGCTTCTGGGCATTTAAAGATGTACTGGAAAAGAAATGGGATTCTCCATACAAAGACTGGTTCTGCATCAATTTTGACGGCGATTCCTGCTACAATGACGGATTCTGGTATGAAGGATGGGAAGGACATTTTGAACTGGTCAAACTGAATCTTGCCAATCCTGCTGTTGTAGATTATCTTCTGGAATGTGTAAAGGGCTGGATCGATGAATTTGACATCGACGGTCTCCGGCTTGATGTTGCATACTGCCTGGACCGCAATTTCATGAAACGTCTGCGCAGTTTCTGTCAGGAATTAAAACCTGACTTTGCACTGATCGGAGAGGTTCTCTTCGGGGATTACAATCAGATCGTCAATGACGAAATGTTGCACAGCTGCACCAACTATGAATGCTATAAAGGCATTTATTCCAGCTTCAACAGCATGAACATGTTTGAGATCGCGCACTCTCTGAACCGTCAGTACGGACCGGAACAGTGGTGCATTTACCGTGGAAAACATCTGATGTCTTTTGTTGACAACCACGATGTGACCCGAATTGCAAGCATCCTGACCAACAAGAACCACCTGCCGCTGACTTACGGTCTTCTTCTTGGTATGCCGGGTGTTCCTTGCATTTATTATGGAAGTGAATGGGGTGAGGAAGGAGTAAAAGCTCCGGACAATGACTATGCTCTCCGCCCATGCTTCGATGCGCCAAAACCGAATGCACTGACTGAACAGATCAAAAAAATGATCCATGTCAGAACCGGAAGCAATGCTCTTTGCCATGGAAGTTATCGCAATGTTGTCCTTACTAATCATCAGCTCATCTTTGAGCGCAAAACAGATGATGAACGGATGCTGGTTGCAATTAACGCATCGGATACACCATTTACCGCACACAACGGCGAACTCGGGGGAACTATGACTGATCTGCTCACCGGAAATGAAATCCAGATGAACGGCCAGCTCGAAATGCCACCATACAGTGTGCAGTATCTGAAATAAAACTTTTTCTTCCTAAAAAACCGGGAGAGATGACTTTTCCAACAAGTCATCTCTCCCAGTTTCTTTTTTAATAAATATATTCCTTCATTTCCTGATAAACTCTCGCAAGAGGAAGACCCACGATCGTATTATAATCGCCTTCAATCCCACGGATATACATGCCAAATGCACCCTGGATCCCGTAGGCTCCTGCCTTGTCCATCGGCTCTCCTGTTGCAATATATTCCCGGATTTCTTCCTTGCACATCGGATATACATGCACATCACTGCATTCATGAAATGTCTTCCGGATCTTTTTCCCATCCTTCTTTATCAGAAGCGTAACACCGGTGTAAACCTGATGCGCTTTTCCCTGAAGCATGGAAATCATCTGATATGCCTCTTCTTTATCCTTTGGCTTTCCGAGAATCTTTCCATCTGCTGCAACCACCGTATCCGAACCGATCACCAGAAAATCCCCTGCATTTTTCTTTTCATACTGCTGGTAGACATCTTCTGCTTTCTGCGCAGAAAGTTCTTCCACAACCTGGCTTGGAACCTGGGATGTAATTACTTCCTCACAGTGTGACGGCATGACTACATGCTTTATATTTCCCTGTTCCAGCAGTTCTGTCCTGCGCGGTGATGCAGAGGCCAGAACTACAGTCAGCTTCTGTATTCTACTACACATAGCTTAATCCTCTTTCACAAGAATCTTCTTAATTTCTCCCATATACATGTTATGCATATCTTTGTCAGCATACCATTTGTCAAGATTTGCTTTCTCAACAAAATTTTCTTCTCCCATGCGCTGTACATAAACCTTCTTGCATACAAAGATCATTTTTGCTTCTTCAAACGCAACTGTTCCATCTACATAATATGGTGTCAGACCGGCTTCTTTGATCTTATCTTCGTCCCTTCCGGAAACTCTTCCACAGAGATTTAACGCTTCTCTATGCTCTTCTCCAAAGAATGCCAGCGTAAAATAATCTTCTCTGTCCACAAATTCTTTGGTATAACGGGAATCACGGATATAAGCTGTCGCAGTCGGCTTGCCCCACATAATTCCAACACCACCCCAGCTTGCTGTCATGGTGTTACATTTTTCTTCATTTCCTGCTGTGATCAGCATCCACTGTTTTCCGATCAGGTCAAATGGATTATCCTTTAATTCTTCTGCTTTTATTTCTGTAAAACTCATTTTTTTGTCCTCTTATTTTGCGATTACTTTACGGAAATTCTTCTTTCCTTTTCTTACAACTTTTCCTTCACCTTCAAAGTCTGCTTTTGCAAATGTTGTCGCAATATCGGAAACCTTTTCTCCGTCAACGGCAACTCCACCCTGCTGTACGGCACGGCGTGCTTCTGACTTGGAAGCAACCAGTCCACTCTTGTGAAGCAGTGTCAGGATATCGACAGACCCGTCTGCAAAATCTTCATCAGAAAGCTCTGCTGTCGGCATATCTGCTGCATTTCCTGAACTGAACAGTGCACGTGCGCCTTCCTGTGCCTTTGTAGCTTCTTCTTCGCCGTGAACCAGTTTTGTCAGTTCGAATGCAAGGATTTCTTTTGCTGTGTTAAGCTGTGCGCCTTCCCATTTGTCCATCTCATCAATCTGCTCAAGCGGAAGGAATGTCAGCATACGTAAACATTTAAGAACATCTGCATCTGCCACATTTCTCCAATACTGGTAGAATTCAAACGGAGAAGTTTTTTCCGGATCAAGCCATACAGCTCCAGACTGTGTCTTACCCATCTTCTTTCCTTCTGAATTCAGAAGCAGTGTGATTGTCATCGCACTTGCATCCTTGCCGAGCTTACGACGAATCAGCTCTGTACCACCAAGCATGTTACTCCACTGATCATCTCCACCAAACTGAAGATTACATCCGTATTTCTGGTATAACATATAGAAGTCATAGCTCTGCATGATCATGTAGTTAAACTCAAGGAAGCTCAGTCCCTTTTCCATACGCTGTTTGTAGCATTCTGCTGTCAGCATACGGTTTACGGAGAAGTGTGCTCCAACTTCACGAAGTACTTCCACATAATTCAGATCCATCAACCAGTCTGCATTATTAACCATCAGTGCTTTTCCGTCTGAAAAATCAATAAAACGGCTCATCTGCTTCTTAAAGCAGTCACAGTTGTGCTGAATTGTCTCAGGAGTCATCATCTGACGCATATCCGTTCTGCCAGACGGATCCCCGATCATGGCAGTACCGCCCCCGATCAGAGCGATCGGCTTATTTCCAGCCTCCTGCAGTCTCTTCATCAGGCACAGTGCCATAAAATGTCCAACATGCAGACTGTCTGCCGTCGGATCAAACCCAATATAAAACGTAGCCTTCCCATTATTCACCAGATCCCGGATAAGCGGCTCATCCGTAACCTGCGCAATCAATCCTCTGGCCTTAAGCTCTTCATAAATACCCATTTCTAATCTTTCCTTTCTTTTTTCAAAACCTATATCTTAGTCACAGCCAATCTTCTCCCCCGGAGAAGGAGGCGTCCCGTCTGGAACTCTTTGAAGTCTTCAAGGATGTCAGCCATCCGGAAACCATTTCTATTTGACTGCATGTGCAGGCGGATGCTCATACTTCTTAGGTTTTGGGAATTTGTGTTATGATTGAAAATCCATCTGTCTGAGCGCAGCGAGTTATGGATTTTCAATCATGCCCTTAACAAATTTACAAAACCTTAGAAGTATCAGCCGCCGAACCCGCAGACAAATAGAAATAGATTCCGGATAGCGTCCGTCCTGAACCCCTTCAATTTTTCCAATAAAAAAACCTCGTCCTCCGGCCAATCAGCCTTTAAGGACGAGGTATATTCTCTCGTGGTACCACCTTAATTCACATCCGGCTCGCACCGAATGCCTCAGTCAGTAACTAACATTACCGTAGCAGGTATAACGTCCGCCACTCCGTCACAGCTTACTTGCGCTTCCGCGCGTTCGGTGTGAAGCTCCAAGATGTATTCACATCTGACTCTTCGTGCACCTCTCATCAACCGGTTACTTTCTGTCTGAGCCTTGTCATCTGCTACTTGTTCTCTTCATAGCCTGTAATTTTCTCTTCTTTTGTCATACTACCGTATCCTTCAAAATTTGTCAAGCCGGATTTCACGCCAAATTATCACAAAACAACTTTTGTCAAATCCAATTCACAGCCTTCCATCATTTTCCGAACCACTCTCGCAGATTCCCTAATTCCAGAAATCCGTCTTCTGCTCCAGCTCAATATCTGCACTTTTAAACACCGGATTAACTCCCCGCTTCAACTGATCCTCATAATCCCGGATTGCCTTAAATGCCGTCCCGGACAGGATCAGGATCACCGGAATATTGATCAGTGCCATCACGCCCATCAGTACATCGGAAAGATCCCACAAAAGCGACATTTCCATACCTGCTCCCAGAAATACAACAAATGCCGATACCAGGCGGAATCCGCGCATAAATTTTTTCCCCGGTTCCTTTTTATGGATATAGGTCAGAAGATTGTCGCAATAGAAACAATTTCCAAGCAATGTTGTAAACGCAAAAAATACCATAGCCACCGTGATAAATACCGGGCCAAAGGTTCCCAGGGATTCCTGAAGAGATGCCTGAACCCACGGTGCCCCCTGCATCTCCCTGGTTGGATCAATGCCAGACGACATACACATCATCGCCGTTGCCGTGCAAAGAAGAAGTGTGTCGATAAAGACAGACAGCATCTGAACCAGTCCCTGTTTGACCGGATGACTAACATTTGCAGAAGCAGATGCATTCGGTGCCGAACCAATTCCGGCTTCGTTGGAATAAAGCCCCCGGCGGATTCCCTGCATCATAGCAGAACCCGCAAACGCTCCGAAAATTGCCTTGAAATCAAACGCTTCCTCAAAAATGCGTAGGAACATTTCCGGCACATTGCGGATATTGATGATAACCACAATCAGCGCAATCCCGATATATGCAAGTCCCATCACCGGCACAATCATCGATGTCACCTTTACAATACGGCTACCGCCGCCAAGCAGACACCATCCGGTCAGAACTGCCAGAATCCCGCCAATGATCCATGGGCTTACCTTCGGATCATAAAAAGAAAATCCGGAAAATGTAGACTGCAGATTATAGGATGCCAGCATATTGAATCCAAATGCATACGTCATGATCATGGCAATACAGAACACGATTGCCAGTGGTCTGCAATGCAGCGCCGCCTCGATATAATAAGCCGGACCACCATAGCATTTCCCATCCTCTCCCTTTTTCTTATAAATCTGTGCCAGCGTACTTTCAATCAGTGCTGACGCACTTCCGATGATCGCAATCACCCACATCCAGAATACAGAACCAAATCCCCCAATACAGATTGCTGATGACACCCCGACAATATTTCCTGTTCCTACTCTCGATGCCGTTGAAACCATCAATGCCTGGAATGATGAGATTGCCTCTTTATCGTCCGGCTTCTCCATCACGGACTCACAGGCTCTCTTAAATAAACGCGCCTGTGGAAATCTTGTCCGGATTGTAAAATATAAACCTGCTCCGATCAGCATAATCACCAGAAGTTTGCTGTACATAAATGAGCTGACCGCCCCAATAATTGTCTGAAACATACCCTTTTTCCTTTCTCAATGTTTTCTACCATTTTCGCAATATCTTAACGGAAACTCTCAAAATTTGCAAGCTTTTTCTATTTATTTCCTGTCATTTCGTCCCCAATCACTTTGTAAAAATATTACTTTTTTCAATCAAAATGTCAAACCTGAAAAAAAGCGGACAAGCAACACCTGTCCGCCAAATTTATACTATATTTTTCTAACCCTTTACAGCTCCTGCAGCAACACCCTTGATGATGTACTTCTGTCCTGCCAGATATACAATGATGATCGGGATTACTGTAAGCATGATGCTTGCCATCATCGGTCCCATTTCAACTCTTCCGTAACTTCCGCGGAAATACTGGATCAGCATCGGGATTGTTTTATATTTCTTAATATCAAGTACAAGAGTTGGAAGCAGGTAGTCATTCCATACCCACATTGCCTCCAGAATACCTACGGATATCATAGTAGGCTTCAGGATATGGATATCGATCAAAAAGAAAGTCTGCAGCGGATTACATCCGTCGATCATGGCAGCTTCTTCGATTTCTACAGGAATCGATTTTACAAATCCGCAGAACATAAATACCGCAAGACCTGCGCCAAATCCGAGATAGATCACCCAGATATTCCATGGCATATTCAGATGTAAGGTATCTGCTGTCTGTGACAAGGTGAACATAACCATCTGGAAAGGAACAACCATGGAAAATACAAACAGATAATACAAAATCTTTGAAATCACACTATTTACACGGGTTATATACCATGCACACATGGAGCAACATACAAGAATAGCAACTACAGAAGTAATCGTAATAAATGTACTGTATCCAAGACTGCTTAAAAATCCTTTTGAAGCAACGGCATCTACATAGTTTGCGATTCCTGCAAATGCATCTGCAGTCGGAAGTTTAAATGCAGTTCCTGTACTGATCGCTGATTCTTTTTTCAAAGAGTTCATCAGGATCATGATGATCGGATAAACCCAGGCGAGCGCCGCAATTGTTAAAATGACTGTCCATATTGTATTTGCAATACTTTTCTTCTTTTTCATTACTGCTGCACCTCCTTAGATCTTGTTGCTTTCAGCTGTACCAGTGAAATAATGATAACCAGAGCACAGAAGATCACTGCTTTTGCCTGCCCATAACCTTTCCACTGCATTCCGGCACGTGCGTAGAATGTCTGGTAAATATTCAGTGCCAGCATTTCTGTCGCATGGTTCGGATCTCCACCTGTAAGAGCCAGGTTCTGGTCAAACAGTTTAAATGAATTGGTAAGTGTCAGGAATACACAAATCGTGATGGAAGACATTACCATCGGAACTCTGATCTTCCAGAGGATATCCCACTTTGCTGCTCCATCAATCTCTGCTGCTTCGATCAGATCATCCGGTACATTCTGAAGACCTGCGATATAAATGATCATCATATATCCGATCTGCTGCCAGCACATCAAAATGATAAGTCCCCAGTAACCGGCTGAAGAATTCAGTGCCAGGAGCGGCTGACCGATGATCGTAAGCAGACAGTTGATCAGAATCTGCCAGATATATCCAAGTACGATTCCACCGATCAGGTTCGGCATAAAGAAAACAGTTCTGAAAATATTGGTGCCCTTTAACTTCTGTGTCAGAAGCAGTGCCAAGCCAAATGCCAGTACGTTAATCAGTAAGATCGATACAATCGCAAATAATACTGTAAATTTAAATGAACTCGTAAAGGATGTATCCTTGATCGCTGCTGTATAATTTGATATTCCAACAAATGTTGCATTTCCTACTGTTGTAAATTTACAGAAAGAAAGATAAAATCCCTGTGCAAACGGAATGATAAATCCGATCACAAATGCAAGAAATGTTGGGAGAACAAATATTGGTGCATGTTTTTTCAGTGCCTTTTCCATAGAAATCCTCCTCTTTTCCTTTTGCCCGGAAGGATCTTCCTACCAGGTGGCTCTCATTTCACTTTTTATTTTTATATGGAAAAACGTAGTTTCCCATATCCAGAAAACCCGCTTCGTACAGGCTCTCCTCTCACTTAAAAGGGGCAGGCAAGCCGCCTGCCCCTAGGTCAGTTCTTTTTATGCAACTTATTTATTCATTTGCAAGCTTGTATTCAGATGCCCATCCATCTACGAATGCACTTACTACTGCATCCCAGTTAGCATCTGTCTGATCTGCCGCATAAGCTGTCAGTGCAGATCCAACACCATTTTTCCACTCTTCTGAAGGCATTGTTGAGAAGTTCCATGCTACCGGAGTCTTTCCGTCTTCGGTCATCTGTTTGTCTTCTTTGATAAAGAGATTCTGAGATTCCTGAGCTTTCTTAAACGGAATGTTGAATCCCATATCGTCTGCCATACATTTTGTTCCTTCATCTGAAGTTACACACCAGTCCATAAAATCTAATGTAGCCTGAATATCAGCTTCGTCTGCGTCTTTATTTACGCACCAGTAATTTTCTGTACCTGTGCAGAGTCCCTGGTTTGCTTCATCGCCTACACCAAAGTAAACCGGAAGCATGGTCATGTCATCATCTGTCAGGCCGCCATCGATCAGCTGTGTATATTCCCATGTACCATTTTGATAGAATACAGCTTTTTTATTCAGGAATTCATTTCTTGCATCGTCACCTGTCTTTGCAGCAAGATCCTTTGGATCGCATGTGCTGTTGTTGATGTACAGATCCCACATATCGCGATAATTGTCAAGATATGTGCCTTTGATTGCATCTGTTGTGTTAATTCCTTCATCCTGATATTCAAAGTAGATCGGAAGGTTTGCAAGGTGTGTCTTGAATCTCCAGTCAGAAGATCCGTCCATACCTGCTGAAGTAAATGCAGAAAATCCAAGTTCAGAAGTTCTATTTGTAATGTCTTCTGCTACTTTTTTCAGATCTGCAAAAGATTTGATGTCATCCGGTGTATATCCTGCTTCTTTTAATAATGTCTTATTTGTGATAATTCCGTATGTTTCAATAACATATCCAATACCCGCTACAGAATCTCCGTCTTTCAGTGCATAATCATCACTTGTGAGTTCTTTGTAAACATCAGTGTCAGATAAGTCGTAGCAGTAATCTTTCCAGTTTGCAAGTCCTACCGGTCCGTTTACCTGGAATAATGTTGGTGCTCCGCTCTTTCCCATTTCACTCATCAGAGTGGTTTCATAGTTTCCGGAAGCTGCTGTAACAACCGTTACATCTACACCCGTCTCTTTTGTGTAATCCTTTGCCAGCTGCTGCCACTGTTCATCCTGCTCCGGTTTGAAGTTCAGATAATATACAGATCCTTTGCTGCTGTCCCCTTTACCGTCTGCACTCTTGCCATCGCTCTTGCTTCCACATCCTGCAAAGCATCCAAGTGTCATGATTCCTACCAGCCCCAGTGCCAGCCATCTTTTTTTGTTTTTCATAATTTCCGTTCCTCCTCGTCTGGATTTCTTTTCTATGCTTAAATAATAGCAAGAATCCAATCAAAGGCTGTAACAAATCGCAAACCTCCTTTAACAAAAAATATACTTTTCGAAATGTAAAAAATTTGTTATTGATAAAATGACACCAACAGCCTTCTCCTCCCATCATCTCTCTTTCTCATACTCCCGGATACTTTCATCGGCAGTCTCCACCATCTGCGCAAGCGTCATTTTCCCGGCGGCAAGCTGTGGCAGGCACTCCCCGATCGTCTCTTCCTGAAGGATGGAGTTCCATTTCACCTGATAGTTCGGAACGATCTGCGGATTGTTATTGTAGGCATTTACATAATCCTGAAGGAGCTGGCTGATTTCAGTGCGTCCGTTCTTGTCCATCAGCTCTTTCTTCTCTTCCAGATTGAATTTCGTGCGAAATTTCAAAAATTCAACCGCTCCTTCTTTGACCTCCTCGCTGTAAGTGGAAACCACCGCCCAGCCAAAGGTTTCCGGTGAGGCGATCAGTTTATTTCCCGGAAATGCGGAAAATCTTACCTTTTCTTTCCATTCTTCCGGCAACTGGTCGATCATCCAGTATCCGTTCGGAATCATTGCCACCTTTCCTGTGACAAAATTATTGTATGCCACATCGTAGTCAGCATGAATTGCATCTTCTGTTGTATACCGAAACAATTTCTGCAAGGTTTCTGCAATTTCAAGACCGGTATCATTGGAATAGCTTTCTGGGAGAAGCTCTTTCATAAATGCATAGCCTTCTTCCGTGTGTGCTGCCTCTGCTGTTGCAATCAGCATCGGCGCCCAGCCGGTTCCTTCAGTGTGAAGTCCAAGCGGTGTGATTCCGTTTGCCTGCAGCCGGTCACAGCAGTCCCAGAATTCTTCCCATGTCTCCGGGAATTTCTCAATCCCTGCTTCCGCAAAAAGCTCCGGATTCCAAAACATGCCGGCGCACGCAAATGCCGCCGTACTGATCGGTCCAAGATAGATATTGCCATCCTCATCCGTACAGCCTTCCATCACCGCCGGTTCGATCATATTCCTCCACTCTTCATCCTCTTCCAGATACGGACTCAGATTCTCGATCCGTCCATCCGCAACCATCATCTGATAAAAGGACGGCAGGGTGCGCACATCATAGATCACAGCCGGAAGCTCGTCTGTGACATTTAACCGTTTCAGATTTTTTCGGTATTCCTCTTCCGTCTCCATGATCCATTCCACTTGCATATGATATGTACCGGCATATTCTTCATTAAATGCATCAACGACATCCTGTTCCGTTTTCTTGCCGGAAGTCGGATCTACCGTCAGAATGATCGGAATATCAATCTCCTTTTTTTCTGTGCTCCGGCTTGTCTGCCCCGTATTTTTACCACATCCGGTCAGCACTGTCAGAACCAGTGCGATACAAAACACCGATTGCAAATATTTTCTATAAATCACGTTTCTCCTTTCCGTCATCCGGAATTTGGATTGTACACCGGGTTCCATTTTCTTCTGCCTCATAGTAAAACAGCACATCCTCTCCATATTTCAGCCGCAGTCTGGTCAGTACATTCACCACTCCATATCCGTGTTCCTTATCCTGGAAGCATTTTTTCGCCTCCAGAATCGGATGCCCGTTTAAGGCATTGATCTTTTCCATCATTTCCCGGTCAATCGGCTTCCCATTATTGAATACCACGATTTTCAGCTGGCTATCCTCCCTCGCAATCTCAATCCGGATCAGACCATTCTCATAAATTTCGCAGAATCCGTGCTTGATCGCGTTCTCGACAAGTGGCTGCAAGATCAGCTTCAGCATCCACGTACTCTTCTCTTCCACCTTACACTCAATCTCATACCGGAACAGATTTGCATTCCGGATCTGTTGGATTTCCATATAACTCTTTACATTTTCCAGTTCGTCCTCCACCGTCACGATATCACTGCCCTTGCTGAGTGACAGACGCAGATATTTGGAAAGTGCCTGAATCATCTTCATGGTTGTCTCTTCTCCGTTTATCCGCGCAAGCATGTAAATTGTATCCAGCGTATTATAAAGGAAATGTGGGTTGATCTGTGCCAGAAGCATGTTCAACTCCGTCCGTCTGAGCACCCCTTCCTGTTCTTTGATCTCTGCCAGAAGATTCTCAATATTTTTTAGCATCTTATTGTAGGAATGTCCGATCTGATCCAGTTCTGTATTGGTATTCAGTTCAATCAGGCGACTGAAATCATTTCCGTCAAACTGTGTCATCTCTTCACTGATCTCCCGGATCGGACTGGTGAACCGCTTGGAAAAATAGATACTGAGCACAACCGCTACCACTGCCACAAACAGATAAATCCCGATCAGCACCGTAAGTACCCTCATCGTTCCCTGCGTCATTACACTCGACGGAACGACTGTGAACACCGTCATTCCAGAGCTTCTTTCTTTGTAAATGGAGCAGACGCCACCGCTCACTCTCCGGCTTTTTGCAAGAATACCACTTGTTTCCTGTGCGCTGATCTTATAGACTTCCTGTTTTACCGCATCCGAAATCTTCGTCCCTTTCGGGCACCAATCAGCACATAAATTCCCCTTCTTATCCAGAATTCCGATCTGCACTTCATCTGTCATACTCCGATCCTTTCCAAGTATCGTTTCCAGAAAGCTGTCATTCATCTTGATGAGCAGCAGTCCTGGTTTGCTGGCGTATTCCATGCTGTGTACATATCTTCCGATAAACAATGCTTCTTTCTCCGTCCCAAACAGAGTATCCTTCGCCCAGAACCATTGCGTTTTCGCATAAGAATCTCCCATGTAATCTTCCAGATGGCTGTCTGAAAAATCTTCATAATCAATATGCGAGTAGGATCTGGCATAAACATTATTTTTATTATCCACATAGCAGTATTCTGCCACATGATCCAGATTCATATAGGCAAAATATTTCTGAAGAGAGTTCTTTTCCACATCTGCAAATGAAGCTTTTTTCAGACTTTCCTGAACCTGATCGTAAGTAATACATTCTGCTGTCCCTTCATCCGCCTCTTTTGACAGTGTATCCAGAGCCAGCCCCATCTTCTCATTTAAAAATTCATATTTATCTGTAACCTCTGTGGTCAGACTCTGCCTTACATAAATCCAAACACCGATGCTTGACAGCAAAATTGCCAGCAACAACAGCCCCATTATATATCGAAGGTATTTTCTCTGTATTCCGGATTTAATCACCCATTTCTTCATTCTTCGTAATCCTTTTTGTATTCACTCGGTAATTTTCCTGTATATTCTTTAAATAAATGTGAAAAATAGGATGCATTGCTGATTCCCACCTGCTCACATACCGTTCCTATACTCTCACATCCATCCTGGATCAGCCTCTTTGCTTTCTCCATTCTCTGCTGTAAGAGATACTTTTTAAAGGTCATATGAAATGTATTTTTAAATACACGCCCAAAATATACCGGATTCAGATAAATCTGCGTTGCCACCTGAACAATAGAAAGTTCTTCCTCCTGCAAATGCTCACCGATATAAGAAAGTGCCACTGTCATATATTCCTTTGCACATTTATTTTCTCCGCTTTCTGCGTATTTTTCCCGTTCCTCAATTGCTTCTCCGAGGATCCTATAACTGACATCTACCGCCTGTGCTGCTGTCAGACTCTCCATATTCGAATAATAATTTCGGAACTGTTTCTGCAGTTTTTCCGTCATTCCGTAAGTATCGTTCAGCATCATCTCCGCTTGCAGCATAACCTTATGTATATAACGGATCTGTAACTCTTCCTCATGTGGAAGTGCGTAGATCAACGCAATAAAAGCCTGTTTTAACTCTTTAAACGCATTCTTCCGAACAGCATTGACGATCGTAAGTCCTGCCTCTTCACAATCACTTTTTGCCGCTTTTTCTTCCTTTTTCACAGGTATGGAAAAAGTATTCTCATTTGTGGCACTGCTGCAGATTGGCTCGAAAAGTCCCTGCGCCTCTTCGTAACTTCGGCGGATTCCATCCAGTCCTTTATACGGTTTGGAAATCGATGCAGTAACCGGACTTTTCTGTTCCCTTTTAACCTGTTCCAGAATCTGCGCAATCTCGCGCACTGTCGCATTTTCCTTTGTCTTGATCAGAAATACATGAAAACCTTCTGCCTTTTCAAAATGCCAGAAAAAGTACCGTTCTGAAAACAATTCTTCCAGAGATTGTATCAATTCCAGCCTGGCTGCTTCGTAATTCAGTGCATCCGTAATCTTATATGTAAGATCAAGATCCACACACATTGCAATAAAACGGTCGCCCTCTTCGATCACATCTTTCAAGATCGCAAATACTTCCTGCATTTTTTCATAGGAAATTTTATTCTGTAAATATTTCTGTACAACAACCTGGAGAAAACTGGTAGAATCTTTTCGGATCATATTTTCCCAGCTTTCATAACGCTCTTCGCTCTCCAGTTTCTCCATACAGGTCTGGTATGCGCCCTGCATGGTCTCCTGTAGTTTATCTTCCTCGATTGGTTTCAGCAGATATGCATATGCACCAAGATCACACGCCTGCTGTGCATAATTAAAATCACGGTACGCACTGAGCACAATAAAAACCGGATCCAGCTCTGTCTTCTGGATCTCTTCCATCACCATCAGACCGGAAACCTGTTTCATCCGGATATCCGTCAGTACGACATGGGGCTTCACTTTTTTGATCACTTCGATTGCCTGCTCCCCACTCTGTGCCTGACCGGCAACTTCAAATCCCATCTCATTCCAGTTGTACGTCTTAACCAGTCCCTGCAGAAGGATTGGTTCGTCATCTACAATCACAAGTTTTAATAATTTCATACCATTTTCCCCATTCCTGATAATCTTCCTACTTCTTATTTTAGATAAGACATGATAAAGAATTTATCAAAAACTATACTTCTGATGCAAAAAATCATACTTTTACCAAAAATTATACATTCTCGTTCGGTAAATAGCAAGAAAAGCCGGCAGAACTGGCTTTTTCTTGCCGTCTGCCGACTTTCCGGATCCTATGATTTGTTAAAAATCATATCTTTTTATTATTTTCTTTTTCTGCGTTTCCAAGCAAATCCACCCATACCAGCTCCGAGTGAAGAAACTGCAAGTCCTAACCATCCAAATACGCTTGCCGGATCTCCGGTCTTCACGGAATCACTTCCGCTTGTCTTGGATTTATTTGTTGTACCATCTGTCTTTTTTACAGATGAGCTGTTTTTCTTTACAAGTGCCTTGATTGCTTTGTTCAGGCTGTTTGTTGCATTATCTACTGCTTCCTGGCTTTCTTTTGCTTCCAGTGCTTTCTGGGCATCTGAAAGTGCGCTCTGCAGTGCTTTCCAGCTATCTGCTGTGTAATCTGCTTCTTTAAGCGCTTTTGCATCTGCAATTGCTTTTTCAAGAGAAGCAGTATTGATTGCAACCGGTTCTTCTTCAGCTTTAACCAGTGCATCTTTTGCTGCATTTAAAGCAGCAAGTGCCTGATCAACTGCATCCTGACTTTCCTTTGCTTCCAGTGCAGTACGTGCGCTCTGCAGTGCTGCCTGGTATACACTCCAGCTTTCTGCTGTGTAGTCTGCTTCTTTAAGGTTATCAGCTTCTGCAATTGCAGCTTCCAGTGCTGTTGTATCAACCTCTGCCGGTGCCGGAGTCTCTGCTATCTTGTAAGTAAATGTAAGAGGAGTTGTATAACCTGTTGAAGCTACTGTAATCTGGAATTCCGTTCCAGCTACCGCATCCTTAAACGGATCTGCATCTGTCTTGATCGTACCATCCTTATTGATAATAACTACGGAGCCTCTTCCACTTGCTGCATAATCTTTACCATTTACATTTACAGAAGTAATATTTCCAAGATAAGCTTTAAGCGCATCTATGTCAAATCCTTCTGCCTCTACAAGTTTCTTATTCTCTTCATCATATGCTGCAGGCATATCTTTTGTTGTCAATGTAAATGTTGTAACAACATCTGCATATTTCTTGTTCTTATCTTTAATTGTGAGGGTATATTTTCCAGGTTTTACAGAAGCTGCTGCTCTGCTCTCTGTCGCTGCTTTAAAAGTCAGTACATTACCTTCTACCGACACATCCAGTCCATCCACACTATATTCCGGATCAAATCCATCTGGAAGCTGTACATTGATTGTAGTCTTGCCTGCTGTAATGTCTGCATCTGCAACTTCTGATTTTGTAGTTTCTGATTTTACAGGAACATAGATATCTGCGATATCCATTGTATACACCCCATTTGTTGTATAATACTCAATGCTGTCAATGGTCTTGCCCATCATAGATTTGTAATGTTTAGATGATGTCGGGCAACCATGTACTTCACTTGTAAATCCGGTACTCCATGCGAGCTCATTACCCCTCCAGATATTTTCCAGATGACGCATACCATAAGCGGTTCCGTCTGTTGTCTTTACTACAACTGCATTTACATTCGAAGCAATAATTTTATCTTCCGGAAGTCCATCAAGGTTCAATTGATAATCCCCGTAAGAAGACTTGGTTAATAATTCTGCTTTGACACCTGTCAGTGCCTCCGCTTCCTTTCCTTTTACTTCACCGAATACAAGCTTTCCATTTTCATCAGCAGAAACTTCTTTGTAGTTTGCCGGTTCTTCTGTAAGTGGATAGTATGCATAAGATGCATTCTCAAATAATGTGTCTTTTCCAGTCAGAGTTGTAGTACTTGTCTTTCCTCTGTTTGTAACTGTAATCTCCACCGAATCGCTGTCTTTTACTTCTTTGTATTTTGAAAGATCTACCGAAGGATCTACTTTTACAGCATAAGTGATACCATCAATCTTGGATCCATCCGCGTTTTCATGGTATGATCCGCCTGCAAGACCTGTTGTTCTGGTCTTGTTCTTTGTTGCAGAAGTAAATGCATCTACGGCAATATCATTATTTGTTGTCTCAGCTTTGTAGAATTCTGCGTATGGGATGTTCATGAGAACATATTCTTCAGCTTTCACAAGATCTTTAATTGCTTCTGTCATATGGAGCGTTTGCTCTTTCACAGCTGACTGTAACGGATTCTCCTGTGCAAGAAGCTCTTTCGATTCTTCCAGTTCACTCCTCATCTTATCCCAGCTGTCTTTTGTATAATCAGATTCGTTTAATGCGTTTGCTTCGTTAATTTTGTCCTGTAATGCTTTGATATCTTCTTTGGTTGCAGTTTTTGGTGCCGCAAGATTTTCTGTTCCGATCTGGAAACTATAGCTGTAATCTGCATAACCAAGTCCATAGACTGTCAGTTTCCAGTAACCTGTTCCATCCGTTCCCTCCGGAAGCTGGCATCTGAGAGAGTCTGTCAGTCCAAGCTGGATTCCCATAGATTTATGCATCCAGTTATCTGCCGCAAATTTTGTTCCAAATGTTCTTACCGGTGTTGTATAGCTTGCATCATCTCCATAATAGGTCCATTCAACAGCCTGCATCGCAGAACCAAGCCCACCATAGTTTCCATTTAAATCTACACGGATAAATTCTCCAAAGCTTCCCACATCTTTTGTCTCTCTGACATTCGGTGTGATATCAGATGCCACTGTCAGCTGTGTGTCTTTTAAGCCTGAATAGGAACCTGTTGTTCTTTCAGAGAATGCAAAGCTTCCATCTTCCTGTTTTTCAGCACTCTTAAGACCATTCGTATTCGCTGTTACATCTGCAATTGCTGTATATGATTTAAGCTGGTTTTCAGAAAATCCGCCAATCAATGTGCCTCCATTTTCTACAACCACATATTTTTCTTTCAATGCACTTAAATCTGCTGTTTTCACTTTAACAGGAACATATTTTATACCAGTCACTTTGTAATCTGCCTGAATAAATGAGCTTCCATCTTCTGCAGTAAATACAGCCTTCTTTTCTGCATTTGTAGTTCTTGTATAAATGCTGCCATCTGTCATCACTGCTTTTCCATTTTTGTCCCAGTAAGACAGGTTATATTGATTACCATCTGTATCTTTAATCACTGCCGTACACTGAAAACTTCCTCTATGTAAGCCATGATTTGCAGTTGCTCTTGTAACGGTATCAAAAGCGCCTTTATCATATTCATTACGAGAATCAGTAACACCAGATGCTTCGGCATTTCCGGCTGCATACACACCTTCATTTGCCCAGTATTCTGACCAGTTCATTCCTACATAAACATAAGAATATTCACTGTCCTCTCCTGCTACTTTATAAGTAAATGTATATGCCTGATATCCATCTTCTGCAATTGTTACAGTAAATGCGTCTCCTGTCTTTGCATCTTTAAACGCATCTTGTGTAAGATCAAGTTTTCCATCTTCTGTAATTAGTTTTACTGCTTTCTTTCCAGATGCTGCATATTCCTTTCCGTTCACTGTAACAGATTTAATATGTTCTAAATATGTCTTAAATTCTTCTTCAGTAACATTGTCATTCTTTACAACTGCCGGTGCTTTATTATCTTCATTATATTTCACCGGCATTGTCTCTGTATAAGCATTAAAAGTAGTTGAAATCGGTACATAAGTGCCACTCCTATCGCTAAGTGTAACGGTATATCGACCTTTTGTAAGAGCTTTTTTGAATTTAATTGTTCTTGTAGTAGTCTTACCTTCTGTTTTAATTTCCACAGAATATGCATCTTCATCGATTCCGATTCCATCAACTTTGTATTCTTCTTCAAAATCACTTGGAAGTCCACTTACCACAACAGATGTTGTATCTGATTTGGTAGAAATATCTGCCACTGATACTTCGCCATCAAATTTCTTCGCTACTTTCTGGTCCATCTGGATTTCATAAATACCATCATTTGTGTAGTAAGTTACTTTATTAATCGTCTGTCCCATCATGGTAGCATAATCTTTGGAATCAAGTTTGTTTCCATGTGATTCTGTTACAAATCCAGTGCTCCATGCGAGCTTCTGCTCCTGCTCCTTAAGCTTCCAGATATTTTCTACATGACGAAGACCGTAATTACTTCCTTCTTTTGTACTAATCACAACACCATATACTGTATTAATACTTGTTGGAAGACCATCTATATTTAACTGGTAATCACCATAATTAGACGAGGTTTTAAATTCTGTTGTAGCATCGGACAGAGGCTTTACTTTGGAAGCTTCTCCTTTTACCTCACTGAAGTTAAATGTTCCATCTGCATTTACCGTTGCTTCTTTATAATATGACGGTGTATAACTTAATGTATAATAAGAATAGCTTGCGCTTTCAAATAATGCATCTTTTCCCTTATATGTTGTTGTTGATTCTTTTCCTTTAATTGATGTTGTAATATCCACCTTACTATCATCTGTAATCTGCATATATTTTTCTAATACAGATGCATCACTGATCTTAATCGGGAATGTCACACCTGTAATATCAGAACCGTCACTGTTTACATGATAAGAACCTGCTGCAAGTGAAGCTCTGGTTTTCTGCTTTGTTGCTGATGAAACAGTATCCGCACCTGTTACTCCTTCTGCTTTATAGAAGTCAGCATACGGAATGTTCATTAACACATAGACTTCTTTCTGTACATCTGGTGTTTTCTTTACAAGTGCATCAATTTCTGCATTCAAGGTATCTTTTGCACTATCTACTGCTGTCTGGGATTCTTTTTTCTCAAGAGCATCTTTCGCTGCTGTCAGTGCGTCCTGCATTGTTTTCCATGATTCAGCTGTATAATCGGCTTCACTTAAACCTTCTGCTTTTGTGATTACAGCCTGCAGATCCTCTGTCTTTACAGTATTTTCTTCTTTATTTTCTTCTTTCTTAGTTGCTTCTTCTAATGCATTGTTTACAGCCTCAACAATTGCATTCGATGAGCATGTTGCTCTTGATACTGCATTGATTCCATCTGTTCCATTGGCATCTATAATCTGCTGTACAACACCTTTCGGATTCTTTTTCGTTCCGTTAGCAGCATTCGTAATATAAGTATTATTATCTTCTGCTCCATTTCCCTTGATATTTCCTATAGATTTGATTACTCCATTTTCTATCTTTACCTCTACAGAAAGATCATATTTTTCAAAATCCCCATATTCATCCGGTGTACACTCTGCAGTCCCTGTATATGTTCCATCCTGAACCTTCGCTACATCCTCACTGTTTGCCGCAAACACCGTCGACGGACAAAGTCCAGCTACCATCGACATCGCCACAGCCATTGTCATAGCTTTTGTCTTAATTGTTCCCTTTCCCATAATTACCTCCTTGTTGTTGATAAAATTTATTATTAAGTTAGTTTCTGCTAACCCATAATTAAAAAAAATTAACCTATCTGCGCCTCTCTCTCCGATTCTCTTTTTATGATCGGAAGCAACTTTTTACTTATCATTCCCATCACAAATCCGGTCACTGTACCGGCGATCAGAAGTGCCGGCAGATAATAAATCAGTTTCAGATTCTCTACTACAACGGATGCCACGATAATCTGACCGATATTGTGCGACACGCCTCCCGCGATACTGACTCCGGCTATGGAAAATCCTTTCAGCCTCTTCATCAATGCCATAACCAGAAAGCTTAAGATTCCTCCTGCCAGGCTGTAAACGATCGACATTCCATTTCCAAATAAAAAGCCAGTCAGCAGGATCCGCATAACTACCACCAGAAATACTTCCGGAAGCTCCAGGAAATACAGCCCGGTCACAGTCACCAGATTGGCAACTCCGAGCTTCATTCCCGGTATCCCGAAATTGATCGGTATTAAGCTTTCCACATAACTGAATATCATCGCCAACGCAACCAGCATTGCCATATTGGCAAGTTTTTTGTTTTTATTCATCTGTTTTTCCTTTATCATTTTGCGATCGTATCCGGAGCTACATCTTCCGGATCTGAAGTTCCAAAGCTCTGGTCATTCTCATTTTCCAGAACCTCTACTACGAGCTTATGTGGCAGACAGACGATTGTCTGTGTATGCCCGCTGATCTTTCCCTGCTCTTCACAGTATCCATCCGGGCAGTTTGCCTCTTCCATATACGCCTTTCCGTCTTCGATCCGGATCCGGTTATAAAAATCGCCATCCTTTACTTCGATGGTCTGATCCTTCGACAAGGAATACGTTCCATAGATTTTCCCATCCAGCGTAACCTGGATCTGATTTCCCTCTTCCCCTCTCGTCAGCTGCATCACAAGCAGCATCGCAAGCGCAATCACAATAATTCCTGCTCCAAGTATCAGATCTTTCTTCTTCATCTTCTATACACCCAGCCAGAGCAGAAGAATCAGTAAAATTACTGCCCGCAAAATCGTAAACCAGAATTCATTTCCACGAAGTCCTTTTACTCCGGTATGAATATTTCCTTTCGGACAGGTGTCGATGCATTTCTGACACTGGAAACAGTCCCCTTCTATCTTCGGCGATCCATCTTCCGGAAGTCCGATGTTAGAAGGACATTTCTTTGTACATGCCTTACATCCTTTGATGCAGTTTTCCCGGTCTCTATGAAGTGCGAAAAACGGAAGGACCGGAAGCAGGGAAAACACAGCTCCCATCGGGCAGAAATTTCTGCAGAAAAACCGTTCTTCAAAACACATTCCCACAAGAATCAGAACCAGAAGAACGAGTCCCACCAGATATCCGCCAAGCTTAAAGTTGCCTGCATGGAGCATGGAAAATACATCCCACGGGCTGGTTCCTTTTCCCTTTCCATAGACGCCTGCAAAGCACAAGATTGAAATCAGTGCCAGTACAATATATTTCAGATAGCAGAGTTTTTCTGCCCATGCATCCGCAATCTGAAGAGGTTTCTTTTTCATCTTTTTACAGATCCACACATAAAGTGCATGCACACCATCTCCCATTGTACCGAACGCACAAGCGAATCCGCAAAAGAATCTTCCGAACAGAATGGTGTAAATGCAGATCACAACCAGTACTGTCACGAAAGAGGTCACGGCAACCTTTTCGCCTGCACCGATCTGTGTAAAGATGTATTTCACTCCGGCAAATGCCGCTGTATACACAGATGGGATAAACAGGAAATACAGTACCTGGATCAATACTCTCAGCCATATATGTAATTTTTTTATATCTTTCGCCGTTAAATTATGAATATCCATCTTTTTCACGTTACTTTACCGCCTTTTCCAGAGCCTGTTCCGATGCATTTTTGATTCCGGTCGAGCTGAATGTCGCACCACTGATCGTATCTATATCTGCGCTCTGTGCATCGATGATCTTCGGAATCATATCCTTTGCCATGGAAAGGTATGCTCCGTCTTCTTTCTCTGCCGATATCACATTGATCTCTGCAATCTTGCTTTTCTCAATCTTCACTTCTACCTGGATCGTTCCGCCAAATCCATCAGCTTCCCCGGTATAGGTTCCGTCCTTGTAGTTTGTGGAACCTCCATTTTCACTGTCTGATTGTCCGTTTCCGGCAACCTGTGCGGAAAGCCGGGCGATCTCATCTTCTTTCGCACGCACATCCAGCACTGAATTGTATCCCAGCAGAACTCCCATGATTGCGAGCATACTTACCAGTCTTACCCAGAATTCTCTCATTGTTATTCAGCCTCCATATCTGTCGGTCTTTCTGCTGCTTCCAGTACTTTTTTGCATCCTTCCAGGATTGCATTGGAAGAGCAGGTTGCACGGGAAACAGTATCAATATCCTCCGGCATTCCTTTATCTATGATCTGGGATACCACACCTTTTATGCTTGAAGTACCATTTGCCGCTCTCTTAATATAGCTGTCATTACTGCTTGCGCCATCGCCTGTGATATCCGTAATTGACACAATTTTATCGTTGCGGATCTCCACCGACATTGTCAACTCATACTCTTCAAAGTCTTCGTCTTCATCCGGCGTACACGGAACGGTCACTTCATAAGTTCCACTGACATATTTTGTATTTTCTTCGTCTTTTCCATCTTTTGATTCCAGCTGAGCAATTGCTGTTTTCAGCTTTTCTACTGCTTTATCAACAATAGTCTGTTTTGTTTCCTCAAGTGCTTCTTGTGCGTCCGCAAGTCTGGTCTGCAGAACTGCCCAGCTTGTTTCTGTGTATTTATCTTCTTCCAACTTTTCTGCTCTCTCGATCAGCTCTTTCAGATCATTCAGATCCGGCTTCTCATCAACAGATTCTCCATTTGTCACTTTCTCAGCCTGTTTCAGTGCATTCTTGATTGCATTTAACAGTCCTTTAGAACTGTAGGTTGCCCCGGACACGGTATCTACGTCATCTGTCTTCTGTGTCTTGATCACTTTCTTCACAACATCCATTGCCCGATTGAAGAACGCCTCATCATCGGAGTTTTCTGTGATCAGGATCGCTTTGATCGTCTTTTCCTGGATCACGACTGCAACGGATACATCTCCGCTGTAACCTTCTGCTGTTCCGTAATAGATTCCTTCCTTGTACGGAACGGTTCCGGTCACAGTAGAATTATTGTCGTCTGACGAACTATTGTTATTGCTGTTATTACTATTGTTATCCTGTGTGCCATCCGATGTCCCGTTTACCGCCGCCTGGCTCAGTGCATCCCGGACTGCCTGGATAATTCCGACCGAACTGTAGGTTGCCCCGGACACCGTATCCACATTGGTGCTCTGCTTCGCGATAATAGAATCGATCAGAGAAGCTGCTTTGGAAATGTAATCGCTTCCGTCACTGTTCTCCACGATCTGGATGGATGCGATCTTTCCTCCGCTGATTTCTACCATAACCTTCAGTGGACCGCCAAATCCGGTTCCTGAACCGTAGTAGGTTCCATCCTTATATGCTGCCGCATCCTCTACTTTTGCCACACTGGTCGAACTTCCTGCTGCCGCCGCTGTCTGGCCGGACTGTGCCTGTCCTGTCGTGCTGTTATCCTTTTCCCCGGTCAGCGCATTTTTCACCGCACTGATGATTCCTCTGGAACTGAAAGTTGCTCCCGATACAGTATCCACATCCAGTGTCTGTCCTTCGATAATCTTGTCGATCACTGCTTTTGCCCGTGAAAAAAATGCCTCATCATCGGAAGAACTCAGAATGTCAATCGAAACAATCTGCTTATCCTTGATCTGTACCGATACGGTAATGTCTCCTGCATACCCGGTTCCGGTTCCTTTATATACGCCATCCTCCAGATCAAACGAACCTTTGGCTGCTGTCTTTTTTTCTTCTTTTTTCTCTTTTGTCTCTTCTTTTATCGGTGTTTCTTCCTGCGTCGCTGCATAGACCGGCGCTTCATATCCGCTTAAGGAGCCTGCCACGCACGCCGTAACCAGTGCAACTGAAAGAACGGGTGCAAACGGTTTTAATTTTTTACCGGTTTCTTTGATGTCCATCTCTCATTATCCTCTCATTTCACGCAAATTATTTCGTAATAACCTTCATGTCAAGATCCGTTGTAAAGCTGTCTTTCAGACCTTCTGTCACATAAATCGTTCCGTCATCTGTCTCAAGGATCGCCTCAAACTCATCACTGTGCGCCTTCCAGAACTCTGCCGCTTTTTCTTCTCCCATGATAAAAAGCGAGGTAGAAAGTCCGTCTGCAAGGGTTCCGTCCGAGCTTACGATCGTGACAGATACTAGTCCGTTCTCTGCCGGATATCCGGTCTTTGGATCAATAATGTGATGATAGGTCACACCATCCTGTTCAAAATAGCGTTCATATCCACCAGATGTGATCACCGCTTTATCCCGAATGGATAAAACTCCCAGATAATCCTCTGTGTCGTCCGGACTCTGTACCGCAACCCGCCAGTTGCTTCCGTCTGTCTTGGTTCCAAGTGCCTGTACATTTCCACCCAGATTTACCAGACCGCTTGTAATCCCGTTTTCTTTGAAAATATCCATAATCCGCGAAGAAGTATAGCCTTTTGCAATTCCTCCAAGGTCGATTTTCATCTGGTCATCTTCAAAAGAGATTTCTCTTGTATCCTTATCGTATGAGATCTTCGCTGCATCCACATGCTTCAGAAGCCCTGTCAGTTCGTCAGCTGACGGGACACGGAAATTCTGTGTCGGAAATCCCCACGCCTCCATAACCGGATAAATTGCGATATCAAATGCCCCATCCGTTTCCTTATTCAGTTCCAGTGCGCGCTTCACAAGATATCCGCCATCTTCTGAAAGTGCTGCACTTTTCTGTTCATTCAGTTTCGCAATCTCACTGTCTGCATTTCCCGTTGATAAAAGTGTATCTAATCTTTCAATCTCTGCTTCAGCGGCATCCACCGCATCCTGTGCTTTTTCTCCATATGCTGTCACTGTCATATAGGTATCCATTGCAAAAATGTCTTTTGATGCCTCGGTATCCGAAGAAGCCTGCTCCGTATTCTTTTTCGAACTGCCTGTACTTTCACTTTTTTTACTCTTTGTCGTATCCTGTCCACTTTGACCGCATCCGCCTGCAAATACAGATGCACACAAACAGACCACAATGATCTTATTTATGAATTTCATTTTGTTTCCTCTTTGTTTGTATATTCTAACTTATAGTAGTTTATATTATCACTAGTTAGCATGTCAATATTAAAGTTATCAGTTAAGAAACTTTCTCATTTTAGCTCTTTTTGCTGTACACAAAAAGAGCTTACACAAAATGTTTCATTACACTTTCTGCAAGCTCTTTCACTTTTTCTAATATTCTAATGTTTTACTCATAACATATCTTCGTTTCCCGCCATACTTCTTTGTCTCGAGAACTGTCTTCATTCCAAGCTTTTCCATATTGCGAAAACTATATATATTATCCGGATGAACTGTTGCCATCAGATACCGCATCTGCTTATTTTTTACGATTTCTTCTGCCCGACAGAAAAGCTCATATTGCAGTCCGTATCCCTGATACCCCGGTTCCACAACAGCAATCTCCAGATGCGCAACCCGCTTCATTTCTCCCCTGGAAATCTTCAGATATTCTCCCAGGTTGTCCTCTGCCATTCCGGGAATACGGACAATCATGATCGCTGCAGTCTGTCCATTCTTCTTTGCCAAGAGGGTAAATCCTTCCTCGCGGATATGCTTTGCAAGAAATTCTTCATTCTCTGCCTCAAACCATTCTTTCACGGGAACAATTTCTCCGGCAAGCTTTACCATACGACAAATTTCAGGAAGATCCTCCTCATTCGCCTTGCGGAACTGAAACTCATTTTTCTTCGTCATACTCTCCATTTACAGCATCTCAACAAACGCAGCAAGTCTGGTGTTCAGCTGTCCGATGTCTGCCTGAGAGTAATCGGTTTCCACACTGATATACGGAATTCCCTTTTCACCTGTCACAAACTTGCGGATCGTATTGGTCTCCACATTGTACGTATGACATGCCTGAAGGATCATATCCACTACACCGTCTACCTGATATTCATCGATCAGTCTTCCAAGAAGCTCCAGACGGTTCGGGTTCGGTGTCATAACCGAACATCCGATGTTGAGATATCTTCTTGCAATTGCATCATAAATATCCTCTGCATCTTCATCCACCATCTTATCGATTGATTTGGCACCGCTGCAGTTCTCAAAAGTCACAACAATACCGCCATTGTCTTCTACTGCTCGGATCACTTTTTCTGTTGCTCCTCCGATCGGACATCCTGTGATCAGAATACGCGGTTTCTTCTCTTCCATCTTGCCTTCTGCATATTCTTTTTCAATCTTCGCAGTAAGAGCATCCACTTCGCCCGGGATCAGGGAACGGTCAAATTTGAAGGTGCTTCCGTACAGAACTTTGAACAGATCCTGTCCTTTGATCGGAGCCGGATCATGTTTCATCACTTCATAAAGTTTCTTTAAGGACTGGCGTGCCTGATTCTCTGTCTTTACAGCTTCACGGATCTGCTCTTCCGTGATCGTCACGCCAAATTTCTGTTCCAGATATTCCTTGAAACGGATGATCTCGCCTTTCCAGAGCTGAAGTCCCGGTTCTCTCTGGCTATTCGGAAGTTCCATGATAAATACATCTTTGAATTCTGACATATATTCATACATCTTCTTCTTTCCATCACAGGTTGTTTCCCCAACTACTACGTCTGAGAAATAGAAGAATGGACATTTGTCTGTCTTTGCAAATCCATAACTTGATTTGATCAGCGGACAGAGATTCTTCGGAAGATCCTTTTCTGCCTCCGGAATCGTCTCGTCCGAAGTCGAGCAAAGGCTTACACATCCTGCTCCCATCGCCATTGCAATCTCTTTCGGGAAATATGTACAGTAAGATCCCACAACCGGAACACCTTTTTCTTTCAGTTCCTTAACAGCCAGAAATGATTTCTGTCTCTGCTCCGCAAATTCTTCAAATACCTCTGGCAAATCTTTAATCAGTTCCATCTTCATTATCTCCTTTTGTCTTTCTTTTCTCTGGCAAGAAGTGCTGCCCCGTATGCCCCCGCAAAACGGCCAAACTCTTCCGATTCCACTTTCTGATCCAGCTTGTCTGACAGGATTCCTGTGAAATAAATGCTGTGACTGAGTCCTCCGGTCAGGATCACTCTGTCTCCAAGTTCCTTTTTCTGCGCAAGCTGCACTACTTTATTGGCAACAGAATCTACAACTCCGGCCGCTATATCTTCACGCTTTTTTCCTTCTCCGATATAGTTGATCACCTCAGATTCGGCAAATACCGTACAAAGTGAGCTGATCGGAATAACTTCTCCTGCTGCCGCCATATCAAATAATTCATTGATCGTAACACCCAGGCGGTTCGCCATGATCTCCAGAAACTTTCCGGTTCCCGCCGAACATTTATCATTCATCTGGAAATCGGCTACCATTCCATTCTGTACAACGATCACCTTCGTATCCTGTCCTCCCACATCAATGATCGAACAGTCCCCCCCTGCAAGCTCACGCCCACCTCTGGCATGGCAGGTAATCTCTGTAATTACATGATCTGCAAAATCAACTGCGATTCTTCCATATCCTGTAGCAACTACCTTTGTATCATCTGAGGTAACATCTATCCCCATCTCAAGCAGCTTATTCTTGATCTTTTCGCACGTCTCTTTGCTGCTCCATCCTGTCGGCAGTACGAAATGTTCTTTCTTATCTCCTTCAACAACAACCTTGGATGCTGTTGATCCGATATCAATTCCTACATAATTCATATTTTTTCCCTTTTCTCTCTTTAATGACATGATGTTTCTATGCTGTTTTCCCAAAATGCCTCTGATTATTAGGATAACATTTTCACAATATTTCTTCAATAAAACTGCCTGTTTTACTTATTGTTTATCCGAATAGGTTAACTTCTCTATAGTTTTTTTCTATCGCAAAAATTCCTCCGATATGTAGTACCTTCTATTCGGAATTTCCTGTTAAAAAAATGAGCCTGCCTAAAAAGCAGACTCATGCACTATTCTTCATTCTGATAGCTGATTTCCATCAGGCAGAGTCCTTGCGGCGGTGCCGTGACCGCTTCCCTGGTTCTTTCTCCGCCTTCCAAAAGTTCCTTTACCTTTTCCGGTTCGTAAAATCCTCTTCCGACACGCACCAGTACTCCGGCTATGATGCGCACCATGTTATACAAAAATCCATTTCCCGTAATCCGGATCGTAATATGCTCTCCGCTTTGCAGAATCTGCAAATCCGTGATTGTCCGCACCGTTGTCTTTGCATTAGTACGGATACAGCAAAATGGTGCAAAATCGTGTTCTCCTACCAGATAAGCCGCTCCCCGCCTCATCTGCTCCACGTCCAGATCAAAACTTACAAAGTAATTATAAAGCCTCTCTGTCGGAATCGGCACTTTTGTATTGATGATGTGATATTCATAGGTTTTCAGAGTATCCTGATAACGCGGATGCCAGTTAAGATCCACCTCATCTGATTTTACAACTACAATATCTTTCGGAAGACGCTGATTCAGGGCATAAGAAAAACGTTCTGCCGGTATCCTGCTTTCCGTGTCAAACACAGCAATATTTCCTCTTGCATGAACCCCGGAATCCGTCCGGCTCGCCCCTATCACCTGAATCTCTTCTCCGGTGAGCTTACAGATTGCCTTATTCAGCACTTCCTCGATCGTAATTCCATTTGGCTGGATCTGCCAGCCACAATAATTTGTTCCATCATAAGCCACTGTTAATCTGATTCTTCTCATCTTCTGACTCCTTAAAAGATCCACAGCTTGAATGGAACATATCTTCCAACAACAAATGCGATCACCACATACAGGATCGTAATCAAGTATGCCATGTGGTCAGCACTTTTATAAATCAGAGGTTTCATCTTGGTTCTGCCATTGCCGCCGCGATAACATCTTGCTTCCATTGCCATTGCAAGATCATTGGCACGGCGGAATGCGGATACAAAAAGCGGAACCAGGATCGGAATCATTGCCTTTGCCTTCTGGATCAGATTTCCACTTTCCATATCCGCACCTCTGGCAATCTGTGCCTTCATGATCTTATCCGTTTCCTCCAGAAGGATCGGAATAAAACGAAGTGCGATCGACATCATCATCGAAATCTCGTGCACCGGTACATGGAGCTTATTCAACGGGTGAAGAAGCTTCTCCAGACCATCTGTCAGTGAATTCGGTGTAGTTGTCAGTGTCATAAGTGAGGATCCCATGATCAGATAGATCAGCCGGATCGCCATATAAACCGCTGTGCTTAAGCCGTACTCCGTGATCTTGATAAAGCCCACATGGACCAATGTCTTTCCGCCCGGTGTCAGAAATAAGTTGAAACATACTGTGATCAGAAGCAGAATGATAATTGGCTTCAGTCCTCTGACAATGAATTTGAACGGTACCTTCGCCAGCTTAATGCATCCAAACAGGAACACAGTCGCAAGTACATATCCCAAAATACTTTTAAATGTAAAAAGAGAAATCAGATACAGCAGTGTACATACAATCTTCACACGCGGATCCAGCTTATGGATACGGCTGTCAGCTGGATAATATTGTCCAATCGTTATGTCTCGAATCATTTGGCTGCCCTCTCCTTCTTCAGTGCTTTCATAATGCCATCCACTGCTTCTTCTATCGTGGTTGCATCTGTCGGAACATCCATTCCCTTTTCCTTCAGCGCATGCATGATGTACGTTACCTGTGGTGCCGCAAGTCCCACACTCTCCAGTTCTTTGTAGTGTGCAAACACTTTCTTTGGCACATCATTAAACATGACGCTGCCTTTATTCATCACAATAATACGATCCACATATTTTGCAATATCTTCCATACTGTGGGAAACTAGAATGACAGTCATGTCTGCTTTTTCGTGCAGATAGGCAATCTGATCCAGGATCTCATCTCTTCCCTTCGGATCCAGTCCTGCAGTCGGTTCATCCAGAACCAGTACCTTCGGACGCATTGCCAGTACACCTGCGATCGCTGCACGTCTTTTCTGCCCGCCTGACAGATCAAACGGGGAATGATCGAAATATTTTTCTTTGAGACCAACAAGCTGCAACGCCTCTCTTGCCCGCTTTTCACATTCTTCCGGTGAAAGTCCCTGATTCTTCGGTCCAAAACAGACATCCTGAAGTACATTGACCTCAAAAAGCTGATGCTCCGGATACTGAAAGACCAGCCCGACCTGATTTCGCAGCTCACGTAAGTTATAGTTTTCTCCGTAAATATTCTCTCCGTTGTAATAAAGTGCTCCGCTTGTCGCCTTGATCAGTCCGTTCAGGTGCTGGATCAGTGTCGATTTACCGGAGCCGGTGTGACCAATGATCCCGACAAATTCACCGTGTGGGATTTCCAGGGATACATCCTTCAGCGCATGCTTTTCATATGCAGTTCCTTCACTGTATACATAATTGATATGTTCTAATTTAATCGACATAATATCTCCACCAATTCTTCCTTCTTCAAAACTCCCGCCGGAATATCAAGTCCTCTTTTTCTCAGTTCATCAGCAAGGATCGTCACCTGCGGCACATCCAGTCTGTAGTGCTTTAAAGTATCCACCTGTGAAAAGATTTCTCTCGGTGTTCCCTGCATTACCACATGACCGTGATCCATTACGAATACGTGGTCTGCATCTACAACCTCTTCCATATAATGGGTGATCAGAATCACTGTAATGTGTTCTCTTTTTCTCAGCTCCATCACACTTCGAAGTACTTCTTTTCTTCCATTCGGATCCAGCATCGCAGTTGGCTCATCCAGTACAATACACTTTGGACGCATTGCCATGACGCCGGCGATCGCAACCCTCTGCTTTTGCCCCCCGGACAATTTATTCGGTGAATGGTGACGGTATTCAATCATCCCAACCGCTTTCAGGCTGTCTTCCACTCTCTGCCAGATCTCCTCTGTCGGCACGCCCAGGTTCTCCGGACCAAATCCCACGTCTTCCTCAACGACCGTTCCTATGATCTGATTATCCGGATTCTGGAATACCATTCCGGCGCTCTGACGTACATCCCACAGATGTTCTTCTTCCTTCGTGTCCATTCCGTCTACCCACATGGTTCCGTCAGACGGAACCAGCAGGGCATTCATATGCTTTGCAAGTGTAGACTTCCCAGAGCCATTATGCCCCAGGATCGCAATAAACTGTCCCGGCTCGATATCCAGCGATACCTCATCAATAGCGCGGCTTTTCCCTATAATATTACCTTCTTCGTCACGCTTTGCATATTCAAATACAAGTTTATCTGTCTTGATCATTTTCATGGTATTTCCTCATATCCATTCTGTAATTTATCTGTCCATACTGTACTAGATTATAACCTAACTGGAATGCCTATGCAATTGATTTCCTGATTGTATCAAAAAAAGAATGCGCCTTCGCACATTCTTTCCCTGTGTTTCTACTACATTTTTTCAATCTTATCCCTGAGTTTCAGCATTTTTGCATCCAGCTCAGAAATTTCATCTGCATAGGTTTTTAATTCCTTTGCAACCTCTTCATTCTCTGTCTTCTTATAAAATATCTGGTACTCGAGCACAGACCAGTAATCCATTGCCACCGTACGGAGTTGGATCTCCACCTTTTCCTTCAGTGGTCCTTTGGATGAATAAATTGGGACCTCCACGATCATGTGAAGACTCTTGTATCCGTTCTTTTTGGGATTCTTAATATAATCTTTCTCACGGATGATCTGTACATCTCCCTGCGCTTTCAGACGGTCTGCGACCTCGTACACTTCATCTTCAAATGGACAGACCACGCGGATTCCGATCAAATCCTTCAGTTCTGCTCTTGCCGTGTCAAAATCCGGCTCCAGGCCTTTCCGGATCAGTTTTGTATAAATACTCTCTGCCGTCTTCACTCTGCTGCTGATCTGGTTGATCACAATATGGCGTTTCTTGCGCGAAAGATCTGCATTTATCATATTCAGCTTTGCTGTAAGAAGATCGATTGCAGCTCTGCATCTGAGCTGATACTTCTGATCCTGAAGCGAACGGTCTATCTCTGCAATCTCTTTTGCAGCCTCTGTCCGGATCAGCTTTTCAGGGCACTTATTTTTCTGCTTTATCTTTGCCTTCTGTTTCTTTGGCATAGGCATCTCCCTCTTTGTCTTTTTTTTCACACAATATACATTGTATCATCTTTTGCCCTGAAAATCATCAATTCTTGTTCAAGGAAACGTTAAATTTTTTCTTCCAGATTCAAAAAGCGCAGTAAAAGCTCTGCATTCATCCGTGCAATATTATCGCTCCAGTCAATCTGCAGAAGTTCGTTTACCTTGTCGATCCTCTTCCTGATCGTATTGATATGTACATATAATTTCTCAGCTGTTGCGCTGTAGTTCATATTATTTTCCAGATATACTTTTAAAGTCTTTAAAAGCTCGATATTCTTTTCATCTTTCAGGAGTACACTGTAAGTCGAGAGCATATGAGTAAGCTCTTCTTCCGGAATATCCAGCCATGCAAGTGCACCAAGCTGAGAATACTCCCATGCAAAAAGGCTTGGATAAATCATTTTCCCCATATTCAGTGCTTTCTGACATTTCTCTATGCTCTGACGGATATGCCCAAGAGAAGCGGCATCCAGTGAATAACCAAATTCCAGTGCCGTCTCCGGACAGCTCTTCAGAACTCTTCTCCGGAATTCTTCCAGAAGTGCAAGGATATGACCTTTCTCCCAGTCTTCTTCTCTGTCTTCCAAAAAAAGAATTCCCACATTTTCTCCGATCATTGCGATTCTGGCATATTTGATCAGACTGCTTTTCCTGTAAGCCTCAAGGATCTCTTTTCTCCGGTTTGGAAGTTCTTCCTGATTGTCCGCGCGCCGGAACAATACATACCTGTATTTTGTACTCATGGAAATTCCCTGTACATTCGCCTGAAACATCATCTTCTGTGTATCATCTTCCGTTGCACTCAAAGCGTATAACACAAAGTTCTCAAATCCGATATTCCCCATGTTCTGTGCCGCTACGATCTGCTCATATAATCCCTGCAGCATCAGATAGGCAATCCGGATACTGTACTCATCATAATAATCCAGGAATTCCCGCGCTTCCATCACGGCAAAATACGCCTGTACACTTCCATTTACAGAAATCGGGACCCGTATCCAGCTGATTCTCGGTCCCTCCTGGTGACTCTGATTCACAAGACGGTATCTCACCATGTCCATGTAATCACAAAGCGTATGCCGGGTATACGGCATTGACGGCTCCCAGAAATCCTCTGTTTCAAGTCCGAATCCTTTCGCTATCTTCTGAAAATTCATCGAACTGTAATACGCCTCTTCTTCTACAAAATCATATAAAAATGCCGGGAAACCCATCTCAGCCTCCATCGCCTGCAGGATCCGCTTGATCTTCTGCTCTTTATATGAAAAATTCGACATCTGAAATGTCATATGACTGGTATTGATCCGCAGCCTGCGTATGGTCCGGTTCAGCACAGCAGTATTAATCTGGCTCATCACTTCCATCCATGGTGCTGAAAATGGCATGGAGATAAGGGGCACCTCATACTGATCAAAAAGCTCCAGTATCTCCTCCGGTATTTTCTCCAGATATCGTTCTCTTTTGATCATCATTCCCGCTGATTTCTGGACACTTCCCTCCCGGAATGCTTTTTCAATACAATCTGGTTCCTTTGCAATAACGTACCCTGATGAAAGTACCAGTTCCTTCCCTTTTGTCCAGTGGAATGCATCCGGTGCCTCCATAACTGTGATCCCCTGGATCTCACGGTGCAGTCCCTTTGCCCCCGCCAGAACGTAAAAATCCTTAAAATATTCCTGCGATAATAATTCCTGTATTGCGATACCCATTTCTGTCTCCTGCCTGACTGCACTTATCCCCCTCACACAGTCTGTTTTTCTCCTATTTTCTCAGTGTAACATTCATGAAAATTCTTGTCAAATCCAGTCACACACTTACTTTTTTTCCTCATAAAAATCCCGGAAACCTCACGGCTCCGGGATCTTTTTTCTTTACTTTTTCTTGTTTTTATTCACCGTCATACATCGGTGCATATGGTTCTCTGTCCTGCGCATCGAATTCGTCCTGAATTTCTTTTCGCAGTTCCGGCTGTGTATACAGGTCATATGCTGTTGCTGCAATGACTTTTGCTGCGTAAAATGCACCTTTCTGTCCGATCGTGCTTCCGGCAGATGCACAGCTCTGCCAGGTATGCGGTGCAACACCAACCGGCCAGCAAACTGCAGTAAAGAGATTCATCGGCATCATCTGGCTCACATCTCCACTGTCCGAAGAAGCAGTAAGCGGTGCTTTTTCCCAGGCATTTCTGGAAACAACACCATCTGCTAATGCCTTTTCTTTTGCTTCATACATTCTCTGATCTCTATCTTTGATAGCCGGATCAACGGTAGCCTGCAACTGTCTTGCAAATTCCATTTCCTCTTCCGTATAAGTTGGTGTTCCGACCTCCTGCAGATTCTTCCATGTCAGATCTGCAAATGATTTTTCGCTGACCATATCGCAGCAGCCATATTCAATTTTGGTCTCAACCTCCGTCTCTGTCATCATTGCAGCACCTTTTGCCACAAGTGTCAGTCTGCGGAGAATGTCTTTTACATCACTGATGTGCGGAGCCCTTGTAAAATACCATGCACTTGCTTTATCCGGCACGATATTCGGTGAAAATCTGCCACTGTCTGTAGTATAATGGATTCTTGCCTTGTCAACTACATGCTCTCTTAAATAGTTGGCACCTACACTCATAAGTTCCACTGCGTCAAGCGCACTCCGCCCTCTTTCCGGTGCAAATGCTGCATGTGAAGTTTTTCCTTTGAAATAAAACTTCGCAGATGCACTCGCCAGATATCCTTCCTCATAAATCATGTTTGCAGACATCGGGTGCCAGCTCAGTGCCATATCGCATCCGTCAAACATATGATAATATGCCATTTTTACTTTTCCACTTAACAATTCTTCTTCCGGGCATCCATAGAATCTTAAGGTTCCCGGAATTCCTTCCTGTTCAAGAAACCGTTTGATCATGATCGCTCCTGTCACAGCCCCTGCGCCCAGAAGGTTATGTCCACATCCATGTCCTGCTGCTCCCGGTGTTACCGGCTCTTTCGTGATCTGGCATTTCTGGGAAAGTCCCGGAAGCGCATCATATTCTCCAAGAACAGCGATCACCGGTTTGCCACTTCCATATTCTGCATAAAACGCATGTGGAAGATGTTCTTCATTTACAATCACAAATCCTTCATGATGAAGAAGCTCACGGATCATATCCGCTGACTTCTGCTCATTCCCGCCACTCTCAGGATTATTCCATAAATTAGTGCAGATGTCCACGCAGGTAGACCTAAGTTCCTCCATCTGCCCAAGCATCTCTTTTTTCGTCATATCTACCTCTCCTTTTCCCATCCAATTATACACTATTCTTACTTTCCGGCTTCTTTTTTCTTTCCATAAGTTGCAAGTGTTACACCGATTGCTACAAATACACTTGCAAGAGTTGTCAGATAGTTTGCTGCTCCCGGAAGCCAGTTGAAAAGACCTGCGTTAATTGCAATACCAATGAGAATTGCAAATGCAAGCATACCACCTGCAAATTTGATTCTTTTCAGTCCAAACTGCATAAGCAGGGCACCAAACAGTGCCGGAAGCAGATAATTCAATGCCTCTATCACACTTGCCGGCATTGCTGAAAGTACAGAGCTTCCGAGGATAACTCCGATCGTCAGCACAGATACGTTGATGACGATGGATGTCGCCATACCGATTACTGAAACGATCGAACCTTTTTCTGTTCCTGGTTCAACGTCAGCTGCGACCTGAGCCATACCGGCACAAGGAACTCGCATATTGGAAATATTTCCTGACAAAAATGCCATGTATGTACCTACCGGACCAAGTACGGTAAAGTAAGAAATCGGTTCTACAACCCAGAGAAATCCGAATGCACTTGCTGCAGAAATAAATGCGGTGGCAAGTGCAGCAGGTTTTGGAAGAAGTCCGTACACAACTGCCAGTACAAGTGCCGGCAGGAAAGATAATACAGCTCCAAGCAATCCGGTAAGTTTACCAATCTTATGCATCTGCGGCATATATTCGCCTTCATAAAAATCTTTTTTTCCATGTTCGCTCCTCCTTTAAATCACGGCTGTGATGATCATTGCTGCCAGAATTGAAATCGTAAGATTCCATTCTTTCAGCCACTTGATATTCTTTTTTTCTGAAATGGTTAAAAGTATTGCCATAAATACAGCTCCAAGTACGCAGGCAACTGAGTTTTTATTCAGCTTGATCAGATGAGAAGATGACATTGAACTAAATGCACCAATGATAGCCGCACTTGAAATTGCCATCAGTTTTGCCGGATCTCCACCTGAAATTTTGTGCTGTACCTTGTCCATACGGCTTGCAGAAATAGTTGCAAAGATGATCCATCCGATCGATCCAAGGATCATGGTCCATACTGCCATATCAAGTGCTAGTGGTGTCAGTGTATCTGCTCCAAGCTGTACACCAACTGATGCAGTACCAAAACCTGCTGCGATAGATTCAAACATAACGGAACCGATCAGAGAAAGTCTCATCCACGCCATCGGTCCTCCAACAGTGATCAGAAGGGAAAGCATTCCACTTAAGATTACAATAGATGGTCCAATGGAAGTGATCGCGCTGCTCTTGATTGCGTTCTTCATCTGCTTTTCTGTAAGTCCGATCTTCTTTCCTGCCGAATAAGATTTTTTTGCAAAGATCAGGGCCTGTGCGATAACGAGTATTACCGGGATTCCACAGGCGATCCACATCGGTATACTGTTGGCGATTTTCATAGCATCCATATTGCTACCTCCTTAGAAATAAATAAAATATTCATAAAATTTATTGAAATTATAATAAAATTATCGCGATAATTCTATGAATAAATATTCACTTTTCTTTTAAAAGGCATATAGAGGTGAAAAAAAATTCACTCCCATATGCCCTTTCATGAAAAAATATTTTATTGATAAATTCTTTCAGCAAACAATTTGTATTGCCATTTTCTATAAGTCTTTCAAAACTTCCACTTCGCCAAATGCTTTCAGAAATTGTTTTTTTCCATATCCCGGAAATTCCAGTTCGATCATCATCTCGTCCTCAGAAATAATCTCCCCTTCTCCATACTTCGGATGTCTGCCTTTTCGCTTTGGCTTCCGTGTTTCTTTCTGTTCTTCTTCCTCCTGCTTTTTCTCCCTGATCAGCTCCCGCGTCTCTTTCCGCAGTTTCTGCAGATTCGCTTTCCGCGACTCACTTCCCGGCTTTTCTTCCCATTCGAGCAGCTCCTCCGGCAGCATCCGCAGATAATTGCTTGGTGTCTCATATGTCCCCGGGATCGTCGGATTTGTATAATAGGAAAGTTCCAGATTCTTCCTTGCACGGGTCAGTCCTACGAAGAACAGACGGCGCTCCTCTTCTTCCTGTTCTATGCTTTTGCAGCGAAGCGGAATCAGTCCCTGATTCATTCCGATGATGAATACATAGTCAAATTCCAGACCTTTTGAGGCGTGCAGTGTCATAAGATGAACTGCGTCTTCTTCCTCCGTCTGTCGTTCTGTATCTGCCGCTTTTTCCATCGTATGTTCGCCTGAAACCGAATTCAGCTTCCCTTCCGCAACATACTCCCGGATCATATGAGGTCTTTCCGGAACCGGATCCTCATCCTCTTTCTGTTTTGCCGGAAGAACATAAGGAAGTTCTGCTCTTTCAAATACTTTTTCCAGAATCTCTGCCTGCTTCTGCACCCGGTAGAAAACCGCAATCTCCCGGTAAGGAAGTCCCTGCTCATGAAGCTCACGGATCCGCTCTGTCAGATACTCTGCCTCGATAAATGGATCATAATGATTCCTTACCAGAATCTTCTCCCCTCTTTCGCCACTTCCCTCAATCTTTCCTCCAAATTGAAGAAACCGGTTCGCCGCTTCCAGGATCACTTCATCGGACCGGTAGTTAACCGGCAGAGTCAGTTCTTTTGCGCCAAATCTGTGCTTGATCAGGAAGAACATATTCGGTCCGGTTCCTCTCCAGCTGTAGATCACCTGATTCGGATCCCCCACCGCAAAAAAGTGGGTCTGTGTGCCTTTTAACGCCTCCAGAAATTTCAGCTGTTTTTCGTCACTGTCCTGTACCTCATCGACAATGATCCACTTAAGATCCAGCACCTCTTCCTGCTCTTTTGCCACCTGCGTTCCTTCTTCCAGAAGATCTGCAAAAGACATTTTATTCTGCTGTCTTTTTGCCTTCTCAAGAAGCGGAAAGATCTGAAACAGATCATCTTTGTATTTTCCCTGTGTTCTTCCTTTCCGATATGCCGCGTAATCCTCTTCCATCCGCTTTTTCAGACGGTTCTGGTATTTGATCTTATAACCGCCTTCTTTTGCGATGGCAAGCACCATTTCCATTTCATCTTTCGGTGTGATAACGGTAAATTCCCGGTTCCATTCTTCCAATTTTGTTCCGTCTTCTGCCTTTTCCGGAAGAAATCTTCGCAGAATCCTTAAGGCAACACTGTGAAAGGTTCCAAATCCCCACAGTTCTTCTTCCGTAAGCTCTGCTTCTTTTCTGGATAGACGTTCTGCGATCTCATCTGCCGCCTTGTTGGTAAAGGTAAGCACTACCATTTTCTCATACGAAACCTGCTTTTTCTCATGCAGATGCCGCACTTTCTCGATCAGCACTGTTGTCTTTCCGCTCCCTACATTTGCATTTACCAGACATGCCGGGCTTTCATCCAGCACCGCCTCCTGCTGGTAAGGATTTAAAGTTTTTATTTCTTCTATATTATTCATTTCCAAGCTGTTCATCATATCGCCTTTGCAAACGGTCTCTCTTCTTCTGTCGTTCTTTTTTCTCCTGCTCATCCATTTTCGCTTCATACCGTACCCGGATCTGCATATCCGCCGGACAGATCACATGATACCGCAAGGTATTGGTCAGACTTTGGAGGTTATCCTGCTCCATCAGCCATTTTGCATAAAATTCATTTTCCATCGTCAGGATCAGCTTGTGTCCTTCTGTACTGACTTTTTTAATGGTCTTCAGGAACTGCCCGCCTGCCTCGCCATTTTTGACCACGGCATAACAGATCTTCTCCCACTCATCCGGCAGATTGAAGAAAGAAAATTCTTTCCGGATCACAGGCTGTGGCTCTTTGATATTTTTCTTCAGATAAACCGGCGGTTCGCTCTCTTCCAGAAGATTATCAAGTCCCCACAGAACCGTCTTCTTATCCAGATTGTAGTCACCTACGCATGCCGGACAGCCATCCTCACACGGACAGCCGCTGACCATTTTAATCGCACTTTCCAGAATTTCCGGAATCAGATCATAGATCTTCTCCGAATAACCAAGTCCGCCCTCATATTTGTCATAAATGAAGAGGGACACCTTTTCCTCCCGGAACTCATCCGGAATGGTCGCATTGTTGGACATGGTCACATCGATATCATCCCGTTCCGTCATCGTCACCATCATTACCGCATTCTTGATTGCATACTGCATTCCGTCAAAATGATTATTCAGCACCAGCTCTCCCATCCGATTTGGCAAAAGAAGACTCCGGTAGACTCTGACAACATTCTCCGGCATTGTAAGCCAGGTGCTTTCCGTGCCATAATCCTTCTGAAGCGGCTGTGTCAGCGTCACATAGCCCAGATTCTGATGGTTATGGAACTGCAGTTTCTTGTACATGGCAATGATTTCGTTTACATTGATATCTCCAAAACGGATTTCCGTCCTCTGGTACGCGTCCTCCTGAAATACATGCAGGATACGCGTCTCTTCCTGTCCTGCCGGTACCGTATAATAATCCCCTGTAAACGGAATGGCGTAAGCTGTCCGGCTGACCAGATCCATCTTCGTGATCTCATAGGATGCACCATCATGCATATATACAGCACCCGGATGGATCTCATGGTATGCCTGGGATTCGTCCATCTCCGTGATCTCATGTCCGTCCTCCTGCGCAAGCAGCTTGAACCTGGTCTTGTCCATATTACGCAGGCTGTAATCCCCTGCCGGAAATGCAGGCCCCGCCCAGGCAAATCTTCCGGCGAGGCTTTTTACTTCTCCGGCGCTTAAAAGCACCGGGATCATTTCTCCAAGATCCGGAAAAAGCGCAATATCATCCAGTGAAAGTGGCATCTCAGCAGCCGCTGCGCGCAGATGTGCAAGCTCGATCAGAAGATTGTCCGGATCCACGATCGCATTTTCACTTTCTCTTGAGAACAGCCATTCCGGATCGATGGCAATGTACTGGTCAAACGGTTCATTTTCCAGGATCAGATAATTGACACAGGCACTGCCGCTTCGTCCGGCACGTCCACTCTGTTGCCAGAAGGACGCCCTTGTCCCCGGATAACCGACGATCACAGTTGCATCCAGCTTTCCGATGTCGATCCCAAGCTCCAGTGCATTCGTCGATACCAGCCCAGTCAGTTCTCCCTCCGTCATCTTCCGCTCAATCTCTTTTCGCTCCAGCGGAGTATAACCGCCACGGTATCCTGCGATCAGATCTGCCGGATTCTTGCCGTCCACCCGCGCCATTCCAAGAAATCCGGCAGCATCTAATTTATCCTTTGCTTCTTTTAGAATAACTTCTACATTTCTTCTGGATCGTCCAAAGGTGATAAAATGATGATCCTCTTCCACCAGCTCCGGTATCAGTCCGGCTGCCACGGTTGACGCCGCAATCCTTCCGTATACTTTGTCATTATTCCCCTTGATCTCCGGCGGCTGGATAATACAGTATTCCTTCTCCGGTGCCGGCGATCCATCCCGGTCAATCAGCGTAAATCCGCTTCCACAGATTTTTTCGGCAAGCTCTACCGGATTAGCGATCGTCGCGGAGCTGCACAGAAAATGCGGATTCGAATGGTAATACCGGCAAATCCGGTGCATTCTCCGGAAAATATTTGCCAGATGTGCTCCGAAAGCACCGCGGTAAGAATGAAGCTCATCGATCACTACATATCGTAAATTTGCAAAAATCGCATCAAACCCGTAATTGCTGTGATTCGGAAGGAATGCCGAGTTCAGCATCTCCGGATTGGTCAGGATAATATTTGCACTCTTGCGGATCCTTGTCCGCTCGGCAGGTTTGGTATCTCCATCGTACACGCCTGCTGAAACTCTTCCTTCTCCGAAAAATTTCAAAATCGACTGCATCGCGCGGTACTGGTCACTTGCCAGTGCCTTGGTCGGGTAAATAAAAATCGCACGTGTCAGCGGGTCTTCCAGAATTCCCTGCAATACCGGGAGCAGAAAGGCAAGCGTCTTTCCACTTGCCGTCGAAGTCGTAATAACCACATTTTCCCCGGCTCTGACCTTCTCAAACATCTCAACCTGATGTGCATAGAGTCTGGAAATATGGTTGCTTTCCAGATATCCCCGGATTTCTTCCCGGAACTCCTCCGGGTAGTCCCGGTACAATGGCTCCCTTTTCTTCATTTTTCTTGTATAAATGATCAGCTTTTTAATTTCTTCCGTCATGAATTCCTCCATAATTTAAAAAATGTGCACCTATGGCACGCAATACCTTTTATTTCACAGGAAGTTCCCGTAGAATAAAAACCAAACACATATTCGTATGTACAGTATAGCATGGCTTTCCCATTCCTTCCATAGATATTTAGTGTATAGATATATTCTATATCATTCATGTAAATTATCTATAAAAAATGTTGTCCATGCAACATACATTTTATTAAAAGAATGTTAAATTCATATTTTGGATATGCAAATTTTATTCAGGGAGGAATACATACAATGAAAAAGAGATTTTTATCAATCGCTCTTACACTTGCTATGGTATCATCTATGGCAATAGGATGCGGAAGCAGCAAGTCAGATTCTGCTGACAGCAAAAAAGAAGAGGGTGCAAAGACAGAAGCTTCTGCCGATACAGAAAGTAACCAGATCTTATTTAACGGATCTTCTACTTTAGCACCGGTTATCACTTCTATGGCTACTACTTTCTTTGATACTTATGGAACATGGGATGCATATGATTCATCTCTTCCAAAAGAAGATATCGCAATCTACGTTTCAGCAGGCGGATCCGGACAGGGAACCAAAGCCGTTATCGATGGAACTGCAACATTTGGTATGGTTGCAAGAAGCGTAAAGGATGAAGAAAAAGAAGCAATCAAAGATGAAAAAGAATACCAGGTTGGTATCGATGCTCTGACGATCGCAGTAAACCCGGCTAATCCGGTAAATGATGTTCTTGATAACCTTACAACGGAACAGATCGTAGGACTTTTCTCCGGCGAATATGCTACATGGAAAGATCTTGACTCATCTCTTCCTGACGAAGAAGTTGTTGTTATTACACGTGATATCAACGGTGGAGCTCACGAAGTATTCCAGAAGAATATCATGGGTGACACAGAAGTAAAAGCGGATGCGATCCAGGCTTCTTCTATGGGTGAACTTGTTCAGGATATCATTGATAACCAGTACGCAATCGGATATGCTTCATTTGGTGTTGCTAACCAGAATGAAGGAAAAGTAACTCCACTGAAAGTAAACGGTGTTGCTGCAACAAAAGAAAACATTCTTGATGGATCTTACATCATCCAGAGACCACTTCTTCTTGTAGGTTCTGGTGATCCGACAGATGTACAGCAGGCTTTCCTTGATTACGTTCTTGGTGATGAAGGACAGAAAACTGTAGAAGATATGGGATTCATTCCTATGAAATAATCTTCCGATATTGAAGGGGTGTGCAAAGACACACCCCTTTTTCTTGCTATATGTCGCTGGTTAATCCCAGGGATCAATTTTGATTTGTATCCGGACAGCGCTGTCTGTCCTGCATCATACCTAGAAAGGATTTACTATGTTTAAGAAACTTTCAGATAAATTCAGCAAAGGAATCATTTATCTGGCTGCCTTTCTCGTAACGGCACTGATGGCAGTCATGATGATCCATATTGTGAAGGAAAGTATTCCTGCCATTTCACAGCTTGGAATCAAAATGTTCCTGCCTACCACTGAATGGCGCCCTGTCAGTCAGAAACCGCAGTACGGACTATTACCTGCGATTGCCGGTACCCTTTATGTCTCAGCGATCGCAGTTGTCCTCGCACTCATCTTCGGCGTTGCCTGTGCCTGCTTTCTGGACTATTACCTTCCGAAAAAGGTGGCATCCATATTCCTTGCGTTCATCGATCTGGTTGCAGGAATCCCGTCCGTCATCTTCGGATTTATCGGACTTACGGTTCTTGTAAAAGCCTTTGCCACCCACCTCCATATGGCAGCCGGTCAATGTATCTTGGCAGCCGGGATCGTGCTGGGGATCATGCTTTTACCATTCGTTATTTCCACCTGTCATGAATCTTTACAGACTGCACGAAAGACTTACGAGTTCAGTGCGATCACACTTGGATTCTCCAGAGAATTTACCCTGCTGCATTTTATTCTTCCGGCAATCCGGCCGGGAATCATTGCAGGTGCCATGATGGCATTCGGCCGCGCACTTGGCGAGACAATGGCCGTCATGATGGTAATCGGTAATTCCCCGATTTATCCCAAACTCCTTGGACGTGGTCAGACACTTCCTGCCCTCACCGCACTGGAAATGGGAAGTATTGAATACGGAAGCCTTCACCTCTCCGTACTTTACGTTGCAAATGCTGTGCTACTTGTGATTCTTTTCATCGTACTCGGTATCAGCTATCTTCTGAAAAGGAGGCTTGCCACCCATGAGAACTAAACTGCAGAAATTTTTCACACGCCTGATTCTCAGTATACTCGGACTTTGCGTGATCGTTGTTACACTCTTCCTTTTCCTTTATGTCTTCTGGAAAGGGAAAAAAGTATTTAGCCTGTCCTTCCTTCTGGACAAGCCTGCCGGTGTTCCACTTGGAACTGCAGGCGGTATCTATCCGGCACTGATGGGTTCCAGTTATCTTGGCGCACTTTCCGCACTGATCGGCGGTGTCCTTGGTATCGGCGCTGCCATTTATCTTGTATTTTACAGCACCGGAAAACGATTTTCCGTCCTTGTAAATATGGCGATCACCGGACTTTCCGGAATCCCTTCGATCCTGTTCGGGCTGGTTGGATATACGCTTCTGATCTACCGTTTTGGACTTAACCGCAGCCTTCTGTGTTCGGCACTGTGTGTTGCAGCAATGATCATTCCTTTTGTTGCAATCCGAGCAGAAAAGATTCTGGAAGAGAAGGGGCGTGAATATATGAAGAACTCCCTAAGTCTCGGACTTTCCCGTGAGTATGCCCTCCGGAAACTGATCCTTCCGGTCTGCTCTGTAGAACTTCTCGGAACCGTTGCGCTTGGAATGGCATACGGCATGGGTGCCGTTGCACCGATTTTATACACCGGAGCTGTCATGCAGGCAGATGTTCCGCATTCTCTCTCCGATCCGTTCATGTCACTTCCATATCACCTGTATATCCTTGTGAACAACGGATTTTCTTTGGATTATGCTTATGGAACCGCATTTGTACTGATGCTCTTCCTGCTCATCATCCAGTTAATATGTAAATTTATCACCTATCTACGAAAGGACAACTGATATGCTGAATATAGAAAATCTAAAATGTGGATTTGGAAAACACGAAATTCTTCACGGAATCAGCCTGACGATCCCGAAAGGACAGATTATAGCCATCGTTGGTCAGTCCGGCTGCGGAAAAACAACTTTTCTGAAAACCCTGAACCGGATGGTAGAAGAAGAAGGCGGCTATCTCTCAGGAACAATTACTTTAGAAGGAACCGACATCAAATCTCTTCCGAAAGAAAAACTCAGAAGGCGTGTTGGCATGGTTTTCCAACAGCCGATCGCTTTCCCGCACAGTATCGAAAAGAATCTGTCTTATGTACTGAAATACCACGGTGTCCGTAATAAGAAAGAGATTGCTGAGAAAATTACAGAGTCTCTGCAGAAAGCAAAACTCTACGATGAAGTCAAAGATCAACTGAAAAAATCCGCCCTCAAATTATCCGGCGGTCAGAAGCAGCGTCTTGCTATCGCACGAAGCCTCTGTGCCGGTCCGGAGATCCTGCTCCTTGACGAGCCGTGCTCCGCACTGGATATGAAGAATACAATTGCAATCGAAGAAACGCTTTTGGAGTTGAAAGACCAGTATACTTTCGTCATCGTCACACATAATCTGGCTCAGGCAAAGCGAATTGCCGATCAGGTGATCTTCATGGATCAGGGAGAAGTACTGGAAGTGACAGAAAAAGAGAAATTCTTTGAAAATCCGGCATCGGAACCGGCGAAAGAGCAGATACAGTATATGTAATAAAAAACGAGCAAATGTCTTTTCACATGACATTTACTCGTTTTTCTTATTTATTCCGCAAAGGATTTCTGTCAGTCTGATTTTTATTTCAGCATCTCTCTGAGCAGTTCATTAACCATACCCGGATTTGCTTTTCCTTTCATTGCCTTCATGATCTGTCCAACCAGTGCGCCAAGTGCTTTTTCTTTTCCACCCTTGAAATCTTCCACTGCCTTTGGATTCTTTGCAATCACTTCTTCCGCAAGTGTGCGGAGTGCACCTTCATCGTTGACGGTCTTCAGTCCGTGATCCTCTACATATTTTTCCGGATCCACATCCTCTGCAAATACCTTTTCAAATACCTCTTTTGCTACAGAACTGTTGATGGTTCCCGCGTCTGCAAGTTCGATCAGTTTTGCAAGGTTCTCCGGTGAAAATTTAATATCTGCCGGCTCCTGTCCGTTTTCATTTAACAGACGCATGGTTTCTACCATCAGCCAGTTGGACACTTTTTTCGGCTTGTTGCAGATTGCACAGGTCTCCTCAAAGAGATCTGCCATCTTCTTCGTTCCGGTAATGAGCTCCGCATCATAACGTGGAATATCATAATCTTTCTCATAACGTGCAAGTTTTTCACTTCTCAGCTCCGGCTGTTGGTCTTTGATTTTCTGGATCCATTCATCACTGATCACGATCGGCACCAGATCCGGTTCCGGGAAATAGCGATAGTCCTGCGCATCCTCTTTGGAACGCATCGCATAAGAATATTCTTTATTATCATCCCATCTTCTGGTTTCCTGAATGACTTTCTTTCCTTCTTCGATGAGTTCGATCTGTCTCTGTCTCTCTCCCTCGATCGCATGTGTAATCGCTTTAAAGGAGTTCAGGTTCTTCATCTCAGTACGTGTTCCAAACTCAGAAGCACCTACTTCACGAACCGAAAGATTGACGTCTGCTCGCATGGATCCTTCCTGAAGCTTACAGTCCGATGCTCCCAGATACTGGCAGATCATACGCAATTTTTCCAGATAAGCAATGACTTCATCTGCCGAACGCATATCCGGCTCCGATACAATCTCGATCAGCGGAACCCCACTTCGGTTATAATCTACTAAAGAGCAGTCCTCCCACTCATCATGGATCAGCTTTCCGGCATCCTCTTCCATATGCATCTCATGGATTCGGACTTTTTTCTTCTGCTCTCCGACTTCAATCTCTACATAGCCGTCTCTCGCAATTGGCAGATAGAGCTGTGAAATCTGATAGTTCTGCGGGTTATCCGGATAGAAATAATTCTTACGATCGAATTTGCACACCTGTGTGATCTTACAATTTGTCGCAAGTCCTACTGCCATCGCATATTCTACTACTTTTTTATTTAATACCGGAAGGGAGCCCGGCATACCGGTACATACCGGGCAGGTATGTGTATTCGGTGCGCCCCCGAATGCAGTACTGCATCCACAGAAAATTTTTGTCTTTGTTGCAAGTTCTACGTGAACCTCCAGACCGATTACGGTTTCATACTGCTTTGACATCTATGCTTCCTCCTTTCCGGCTGCTTCTGTTTTGTCGTACATAGATACCCATTTTTTCTCTGTCAGGCACTCATAGGTATAAGCTGCCTGAAAAAGCTTCTTCTCCTGGAAGCAGTCTCCGATGAGCTGCATTCCAACCGGAAGTCCTTTCGCATCCCGTCCAACCGGAATACTGATCCCCGGAAGTCCTGCCAGGTTGACGGAAATCGTATAAATGTCGCCCAGATACATTTTGATCGGATCACTTAAGGAAGCTCCAAGCTTCGGTGCTGTCGTCGGTGCTGCCGGCGCCAGGATCATATCATATTTTGCAAATGCACTGTCAAATGCCTTTTTAATCAGTGCTTTTGTACGGAGTGCTTTCAGATAATAAGCATCATAATATCCGGAACTGAGTACGAAAGACCCCAGCATGATACGGCGTTTTACTTCCGGTCCAAAGCCCTCGGAGCGGGTCTTTTTGTACATCTGGTGAAGCTCTTCATAATCCTTTGTGCGGTATCCGTATTTCACACCGTCAAATCGGGACAGGTTGGAGCTTGCCTCTGCTGATGCGATGACATAATAAGCCGGAATCGCATATTTTACAAGTCCAAGATCAAATTCTTCAATCTCAGCTCCTGCATTTTTCAGAACCTCTGCGGCTTCCAGAATCGGTTTTTTCACTTCTTCGTCCAGACCTTCTCCAAAATAATCTTTTGGAATACCGATCTTCATCCCTTTTACATCGTTTACCAACGCACTCGTAAAATCCGTGTCCTGGCGTTCTACCGAAGTGCTGTCTTTTACATCATGGGATGCGATGGTCTCAAGAACCGTCGCACAGTCGGTTACGTCCCTTGCAACCGGTCCGATCTGGTCAAGAGATGATCCGTAAGCGATCAGTCCATAACGGGATACCGTTCCGTAGGTTGGCTTGATTCCAACGATTCCGCAGTAAGAACTTGGCTGACGGATCGATCCGCCGGTGTCAGATCCAAGAGCATATGGTACTTCCAGAGCCGCAACTGCCGCACAGGAGCCACCGGAAGATCCACCCGGTACATGCTCCAGATTCCACGGATTCTTTGTCTCTCCATAATAAGAAGTCTCAGTCGTGCTTCCCATCGCAAATTCATCCATATTAGTCTTTCCGATCACAACTGCACCTGCTTTTTCCAGGTTCAGAACTGCTTCTGCTGAAAATGTCGGTACAAAATTACTCAGAATTTTTGAACTGCAGGTGGTCGTCACACCTTCCGTACACATGTTATCCTTGATCGCAACCGGTACTCCTGCAAGCGGTCCGGTCAGTGTTCCGTCATCGATCAGCTTCTGCACTTCTTCCGCTCTTTTTAAGGCAGCTTCTTTTTGAAGTGATACAAAACTGTTGACTTCTTTTTCTACTTTATCAATCTGTGCGAAGCAGGCTTCCACTGCTTCTTTTACTGTAACTTCTTTTGCCTGAATCTTTTTTCCAAGTTCAACGGCAGTAAGACCTTTCAAATCCATCTTTCGATTTCCTCCTATGCGAATGTTCTAGGTACTTTGTAGCTCTGTTCTTTCTGCTGCGGCGCATTTGCCAGCATTGCTTCGTGATTGTCTCCATTTGTCACTACATCCTCACGGAATACATTATTTACCGGAAATACATGTGACATCGGTTCAATTCCTTCTGTATCCAGTTCATTCAGGGTATCAATATAATCAAGCATGGTTTCCATATCTTTCTTTGCCTGCTCTTTTTCTTCGTCAGAAAGCTCCAGCTTTGCCAGGATTCCAACGTATTCGATTGTTTCATCCGAAATCTTGTTTGCCATTGTACTCGTCCTTTCTAATAATAATTATCGTAAAAGCTTTCGTACTCCTCCGATTCAATCCACTCACTCGGTGTAAGTTCTACTGTAAGTCCTTCCAGATCAACTTCTGTTCCATCGATCAGGACAATATTTTTCAGCTCCTGTGGAAATCCCGACTCTTCATTACCGATCAGCATTCCCATATAATTTTCGTATCCGGCGCTTACTGTTACGTCATAATCAAAAATTCCAAAACCTTCCACACATTTCACATCATAGACACCTGCAGGTACGTCTTTTCCTACTGTAAATTTATCCGATACGGTTTTCGATTCTGTAAGCGGATTTGCAATTGCTGTCAGATTCATCTGTGCATTCTCTGCTGTCATGTGAAGTTCCAGTGTATCCTCTACTATCACATAACATCCCGGAAATACTTCAAAGTCACTGACTTCTTCTTCCGTATTATCGTAGTCATCACCAAAATTGTACTGCACCCAGATATTATTTTTGCTGTCTGTCAGCTCTACCTGACCACTTCCACTTTTGCAGGTCAGTGTATAGGTTCCCTGCGGAAGATGTACACCGCCTTTATAAATTCCGGCTGTCAGGTCTACTTCATAAAGTTCTCCTTCTTCCGGCATCACTTCCTGCAAATCACTGTATGGATCTTCCTCGGTGTAGCTGTCACTGTCATCATGAGTATAGTCATCAAAATAATGCTGAACTTCATCGCTGATCGTTCCGCCAAGCTCACCTGCAAATGCTGCAATGATCACAAAGCCGATCAGAAACTTTCCAAGCTTCCTTTTCTTTTTTACCGGTCTGCTGCGTTGTTGCATTGAAGATGATGTATAACTGTAACTCTGGTTTCCTGTCTGGCTGTAGCTTGTGCCTGCGGTATTGTAGCTCGCATTTGCTGCAGAATATCCATTCCCCGCCGGATTTACTTTTCCTGCTGCCGCATTCTTTGACGCCTTTTTTGCAGCTGCTTTCTTTGCATTTTTATCTGCATTCTTCGCCTTACGCACATTTTCCCGAGTCATGGTCTTTCCTTCATACGGCTTTTCCGCTTCCGTATGTATATGTGTCAGCGATTCTTCATGACCGGAATTTCCAAGTGTCACATACTGATCGTCATTCTTTGAATTGTCAAGCCCACACTCTGTGCAGATATTTCCGTTTAATTTTCCTCCACATAAGGAACATCTTCGTCTCATTTTGACCTCCCCCGCTGCCTCTTGTCAGCTTCCTTTTTTACCTGCCAGCCAGGGAGCTTCGTCTCTACGGAGTAAGTCTGCTTAAATCTCTCGGGAAGAGGGTTGTCTCACGGACGTTATCTTCACCAAGAAGCTGCATTGTCAGACGTTCCATTCCGATTCCAAGACCTCCATGTGGCGGCATACCATGTTTGAATGTATCCAGATAGGTCTCCAGTCCTTCTTCCGTCATTCCCCGCTTTGCAAGCTTTTCCATCAGCATGTCGTAGTCATGGATTCTCTGTCCTCCGGTCGTGATCTCAAGTCCACGGAACAAAAGGTCAAAGCTGAGTGTGAATTTCTCATCCTGTGGATCGTCCATTGCATAGAACGGACGCTTCTTTGACGGATAGTAGGTTACAAATACAAAATCAGAATCCCATTCCTCTTTTGCGTACTGTCCGATCAGATGCTCTTCCTCGGGTTCCAGATCAAATGGATTGCGAATCTTACGTCCGTACTTTTCTGAAACCTTCTGCTTTGCCTCATCAAAACGGATTGCCGGAATTTTAGAGACATCCGGAAGTGTCACGTCCAGGATTTTAAGTTCCTTCGCATAATCCTTTTTCAGAAGCTCCATCGTATACTGAAGGAAGCCCGTTTCCATCGCCATGATATCTTCAAAGCTGTCGATATAACCCATTTCAAAATCCAGACTGGTATATTCGTTCAGATGACGCTTGGTGTTGTGTTTTTCTGCTCTGAATACCGGTCCTGTCTCAAATACTCTGTCAAAAACACCAACCATCATCTGTTTGTACAGCTGTGGACTCTGTTCCAGCACTGCCGGACGATGGAAATAATCCAGTCGGAAGAGGTTAGATCCTCCTTCTGCTCCTTTTGCTCCGATCTTCGGGGTATGAATTTCTGTAAAACCTTCTTTATACAGGAACTCTCTGAATCCTCTTACGATTCCTTCCTGAATTTTAAACTTCGCTCTTTCCCTTACGTTCCGAAGAGAAATGGAACGATAGTTCAGCTTCGCTTCCAGGGAAGTGTTCAGTTTCCACTTTGAAACAGCAAGTGGAAGGCTGTCTTTTGGCATACTGAGTACTTTTATCTCACTCAGACGGATTTCAATTCCGTTCGGTGCCTTCTCTGATTCGGTCAGTTTTCCTGTTACTTCTACTGTAGCGGCTTCTCTTAAATCTTTCAAGTCAAATTTTGTAACGCCTTCTTCGTATACACACTGGACCAGACCTTCCCGTTTTCTCAGAATCACGAAGGCGACTGTTCCCATGTCACGAATTGTATGAACGGCTCCATTTACCTTCACTTCTTCTCCAAGTCTTCCCTCTTCCAGTAATTCACTAAGTTCCAGCGTTTCTTTTTCTTTTACACCTGTCATAAATTCCATGTCACAATCCTCCTAAAATATGTTTTACTTTTGTCAACTTCATATTCCGGATTGTTTTTTGATGTACATGGCAATAAAAAAGCCCCGGAATACTTTTTCGTATTCCGGGACGGATAATCTGATGATCCGCGGTACCACCCGCATTGAATCCTTTGGGATTCCTCTCTTACATACGTAACGTGCATGAACCGTATTACCCTACTAAAGCACCTGTGCTTTCCATTCAGATAATCTGCTCCAGAGTGTTCCCTTCGCCTCATTCCTCAAACAGCGCTCTCAGTCGGTGACGCCGTATTCCTGTCAAGTTCCAGAAGCAAGAGTCTCTTTCATCGCTTTGCTTTACTAAATTATTTTTAGATACTAGCACACGTTCTTTACTTTTTCAAGTATTTTCTTCTATTTTTTAATTTTTTCTCGTTAATTGTCAGCTTTTTTGTTTTAAAATCATCAATTCACTTTGTTTCTTTTTGTTTTTTGATTATTTCGTATGTTTATCCACGTATTTATTCTCTGTTTTGGAATAAACAATTTTCTGTTCCTTATATAAGCTGTAATATCCGGAAAGCAGATAGCTTACCGCAACCACAATACAGTAAAACGGCATCCCGTTAAATCCAAACAACTCTGCTGCAATCAAAAGAGATGTGATCGGACTGTTTGTAACTGCACAAAAGACACCAACCATTCCACATGCCGCACAGATATCTGTCGGTGCTGCAAGGATCGTAGACATAAAAGAACCAAGTGTCGCCCCGATAAACAGTGACGGTACGATCTCCCCACCCTTGAATCCGGCGCAGAGCGTCAGTGCCGTAAACAGCATTTTCAGAAGAAACATCTGTGGTCCTGCCGTCTCTTTAAAGCTTGCCTGGATCACACCTGTTCCAAGCCCCAGATAGGCATCCGTTCTGAGTGCAAAATACAAAATGATCACTCCTGCTGCCCCTGCAACCACACGCACATACGGATTCGGAAACCATTTCTTCAGATAATGTTCCCCATTATGCAGCACAATACAGAACAGTGCTCCGGCAAGCGCACACGCAATTGCCAGAATGATCGCTTTGATCGAATCCACACTGTAAAAATTCGGAACCGATTCTACCAAATACGGCGGAGTAACGGTCCTCACTTTCAGAAGCAGCGCAATCCCCTGTGCGGCAAATGCAGAAAATACACATGGCACCAGCGCGGCATAATACATCACACCAACACTGATCACTTCCATTGGAAATACAACCGCCGCCATCGGTGTCCCGAAAAGTGCTGAAAATGCGGCACTCATACTTGCCAGAATGATGATCTTCTTGTCACTCTCATTCAAATGCAGATATTTCGCACATACATTTCCTACACTTGCTCCAAACTGAAGTGCTGCACCCTCTCGTCCGGAAGATCCTCCAAACAGATGTGTGATCGCTGTCGATATCAGGATCAGTGGTGTCACCCATCCCGGAACCTCTTCCTCATCCGACCGGACTACTGTCAGAACCAGGTTTGTTCCGGAGTTCTTCTCCTGCCCGGTAATTTTGTACATCCAGACGATCAAAAGACCTCCTAACGGTAACCCAAGAATGATCATCGGATTTGCCTGTCTAAACGAAGTCGCCCATACAATCGCATAGGAAAATCCGCTGGCGATCAATCCGATAAGACTTCCGATCACCCCGGACAAAACGATCCATTTGAACAATGAACCATACAGATTTTTCCATGCTTCTCTCATTTCTTTTAATTTTTCATTCATCCTTTGTTCCTCGTACTCTTATTTTCTTAAAAAAGAATATGCCCTGGCACATTCTCGCGCCGAGCGCGTTGCTGAGCGCCAGTGGTGCTCGTTAAGCAACGACCGAAGCGGAGCGTAGACCGCTTGCGACATCCTTCATCTTCGCGCGAGTGCACATCTCCGGCACACGGTGCCTTTTATTTAACAGGAAGTTCCTTCAGAATTTCCTGTTAAATAAAAAATGCTGTATACACATCCTCATTTCACTTTTTATTATAGAAAATTTTTCTTTTTTTGACAATTCCAACTGACAAAGATTATTTCTCTTTTTCCAGCTGCATATGATAATCCCAGATCATATCTGCAAGCGTAACTGTCTTCAGGCTGTCCGACAGGCGCAATCAATAAAAATAATATCCGGACGGAAGCCGAATGAGATTTTCTTATAATCCTCAGCAGACATTTCCTTCTCCTTGTTGATTGAAATTTTTATGCGAAACTGGTATTCTATAAGAAAAGAAAATCGATCATTTTCATGATCGAAGGAGGTTAAGATATGTCTGAAATTTTAGCTTTCTCAGAATCTGCCGATTCTGATCCAAAGCTTTCTACAGAACCAGTTTCCGAATCCGGAGACATCCATACAGCCACTGATGTACCACCCAAAGAAGCTCCAGCTCCGGAACCAGATTCCCCTGAAGCAGAAACCATTTCATCTGAGGAAAAAAAGAATACTTACACGGATTTTTCATCGGAAGATTTCAAATCTTCTGACGATTCCGAAAAAGATCCGTTTACCGGAGAAAAGAAAAGTTTCCACCACCACATTTTCCATACAGCAAAAGAACTGAATTATCTGCGTGAAAAATATATCCTGGAAAAAATTCCGGATGACCAGCTTCTTGAGTATCTGAAGCTTGAAGAAAAGCGTCATGAGCTCCAGGTGCAGGAACGCAACATCCGCGAAAAACGGATTATGAATGCCTTTATGCTGACAGTAATCCTTGCTGCAATTGTGGCTGTAGTATACAGTCTGCATGAGAATCCGACGGTACTCATCAGTATCCTGTATATTGGTGGAATCCTTGCAGGCATCCATGTCTGGAATAAGAAAAAATAAATATTATAACATGCACATAAGAACCTCTGCCGGACAAGATGTCAAGCAGAGGTTCTTCTCTTCTGTCTTACAACAGATTCCTTTTTTATACATTCTGGATAAAGTTCTTGATTTCTTCTCTGGTCGGCATAACCCGAAGTGCCCCTTTTCTTGTTGTGATCAGGGATGCTGCCGCATTTGCAAATGTGAGAAGCTCTTTTAAATTTTCTTCGGTCAGCTCTTCCATTCCATGCTCCAGAATATAATTCAGGGAATTGGCACAGAACGTATCTCCGGCGCCGGTCGTCTCGATCGTATGCTCCTGGACAAAGCCCGGAACTTCTACCCGGAGATCTTTATAATATGCACGGCTTCCGTCTTTTCCGAGGGTAATGAGTACCAGCGGAATCTGATATTTTTCACGGATCAGTCTTGCTCCCTCATCATAGTCCGTGGTTCCGAACAAAAATTCCACTTCATTATCTGAAATTTTCAGGATGTCACATTTGGAAAGTCCGTATTCGATCTCGGCTTTCGCCTCATCCAGTGATTTCCAGAGTGGCGGGCGGAGGTTCGGGTCAAAGCTTACGATACATCCTGCTTCTTTTGCCACATCGATCGCATATCTGGTTGCTTCTCGCACGCCTTCATGGGTAGAGGAAAGTGTTCCGAAATGGAAAATCTTTGCCCCGCGGATCATATCTTCGTCCACTTCTTCTTTTTTCAGCATCATATCTGCTCCCGGATTCCGGTAGAAAGAGAAATCTCTGTCACCATCCGGATAAGTATGTACGAACGCAAGTGTGGTATGTACTTCTTCATCCATTACCAGATTCCGTGTATCAATTCCAACTTCTTCGACTGCAGTTTTCAGCTGTTCTCCGAACATATCTTTTCCGACTTTTCCGATAAATGCGGTCTTTTTCCCAAGCTTTTCAAGCATGGCGAGTACGTTGCATGGTGCGCCTCCCGGATTGGCTTCCAGAAGCGGATTGCCCTGTGCACTTGTTCCATTTTCTGTAAAATCAATTAGCAGTTCGCCTAAGGCGGTTACGTCATAGATCTTTTCCATATTCGATTCCTCTCTTTATAATCCTCTTGGATGCAAAGTTATAGGCTGTGAAGATAATAATCTTCGATCCCATACTCTTATAAGCAAATTATACCTTGTCCCTCCAGTACATGCAATAAGATTATGTAATCGATATCATGTTTTTTCAGTTTTCTTTCGCTTAAATCAGGTTCAATTTTTTCAGAACGTTGTAGATGGTTCCTTCTTTGAATGGGTCGCTTAAGTTTCCGATTCTGAGGAGTTCGTGGTAGCCTTTGCTTCCGCCCTGGCGGCAGAGGGCGTAGTAATCTTTCCATGCACTTTCCAGGTCTTCCTGCATTTTTCCGTAGTATTCGAGGGCTCCTACACGGGATACGGCGTAATCAATATAATAGAACGGGCACATGAATAGGTGCTGTTTCTGCATCCAGAATCCGCCCTGTCCCAGGAATTCATTGCCGTCATAATCTCTCCATGGGAGATAGATTTTTTCCAGTTCGTGCCATACTTTTCTTCTTTCCATTGCATCGGTCAGATTTTCAGCGTATACACGGTGCTGGAATTCATCTACGCATGCCATGTATGGCATTGCTTCCAGCGAATCCCACAGGTATGCTTTTTTCTGTTTTTCTGCATTTTCTCCGAAGAACAGATGCATCCACGGCAGTGTGAAATATTCCATCGCCATTGAATGGATCTCACTGATCTCTGCGGTACTGAATGTCTGCGATAATACCGGAATATTGCGTGACGCTGTGTATGCTTCAAAGGCATGTCCTGCTTCGTGGGTAAGGACATTGACATCTGCATTGGTTCCATTAAAGTTTGCAAAAATGAACGGTGCCTTATATTCTTCCATAAAGTCGCAGTAGCCACCCTGCTGTTTTCCCTGTCTTCCTTCCAGATCAAACAGACGGTATTCCATCATAAAATCAAAGAATTCACCTGTTTCTTGGGAAAGTTCATGATACATGGTTCTCGCCTTTTCCAGAAGTTCTTCTTCCGTTCCCTCCGGAACTGCATTTCCATCCGGATAGGTAAGACTTTCGTCATAATATTTTAATTCTTCGATACCGAGTCTTTCTTTCTGTTCCTCATAAAGTTTCTGACAAAGCGGTACGATATGCTCCCGGATCTGCTTACGGAATATTGCCACATCCTCCGGCGTATATTCAAATCTTTCCATCTTCTGATACATCATCTCGGCATATCCATTAAATCCAAGGTTCTTTGCCATCTGCTGACGGATTCCGATCAGTTCCGTATAAAGGGAATCCAGTTCATCCGAAATCGATTTATACAGCTCTGCCCACTTTTCAAAAGCTTCTTTGCGGATGCTTCTGTCGGTATCCTCCATCATCTTTAACAGACCATAGAACCCAAGCTGTTCTCCACGAAAATCTGTAACCGGTGCTGCTGCGACCTGAAAATATTTCTGGATCAGTTTGTTCTCCTGGATCTGCAGATCGGCATTACACGGATCGGTAAGCCGGACTTTGTTCTCTGCCTGTCTGGAATAAACTTCTCCGAACTCTTTTTCAAGCTCTGTTCTGTAAGGAGACTTCAGATAACTCTCATAGAATTTTTTCATTTCTATATCAATCTGTGGCTCGATCTCGAAAATATATTCCATCTCTTTTCGATAGAATTCATCATTGGTATCCTGGCTGTTGCGGATACTTGCCATGACGCGTGTCGTATTAAAGTGGCTGTTTGCATTCAGGATTGCGACAAATGCCTGATGCGCGCCTTCAAAATCTGCAGCCTCGTTAAAGTTCTTTGTTTCTTTCTGGATGGTCCGGATATACGCTTCCCCATCTGGACGTACATATTTCATCTCTGAAAATTTTTCCATCATCTTTTCCTTCTTTCCAATCTTTTTCCTCTGCCTGTCAGAATCATATTCTTTTCCCCAAAAGCAGCTCTATCCCGATTTTATCACAACTCATCCTGTGATTCCATCACCTTTTCGTACAATGTTACGAAAGAATAAAAATCTCTTCTGACACAGCCGGATTCTTCAATCCACATCTGCATCAAAAGAGATTCTTATCTTCAGACATACAAAAATCGGAGTGACAGGATTTGAACCTGCGACCTCTACGTCCCGAACGTAGCGCTCTACCAAACTGAGCCACACTCCGATAACCGTACCGGACAACTAACTGTCCGGTTAAGTCCTTATTCAATTAAGGAACTACGGATAGAGGACTCGAACCTCTACTAACAGAGTCAGAGTCTGCTGTGCTGCCATTACACCAATCCGCATCATCTGTTTGTTCGCTCTGGTTCTCAACAGCGAACAAACTTATTATAGCAAATCTTTACGGAAATGCAAGCATTTTTTTACATTTTTTTAAAGAAAGTCATTTCAAGTACTTCTTCTTCTTTTTTCTGACATTTTTCTAGCAAAATTCTTTTATCATCTGATCATACTCCAGCCAGTCATAGCCCTGTCTCTTATACAGCTTCCAGGCTCTTTCATTCTCCTTTTCCACTTCCAGACGGAATCTTGTCACACCCTCTTCTTTGTGCTCTTCCATATATCTGAAATACTCACTTCCAAGTCCTTTGGAACGATACTCTTCTAATATATAGAGTTCTTCCAGCCAGTACACCATCCCGCCTGCTTCCTGCGAAAAGGTCTTGGCGATCAGTCCATAGCCTGCGATCTTGCCTTCCCATTCCAGGATAAACAGTTCCGCATAGGTATCACTTTTCAGACATTCTTCAAATGTCTTTTCCAGATAAGAATCCGGAACCGGATGATCCACTGCCGGCATCCGGTAAAAATCATGTGCCATTTTTATGTAAAATTCTTTATCTTCCGCTTTTATCTTTCTTATCATTTTCCAGTTCTCCTTTTATTATCCTCACGAAAAGAGGTCACTCCCTGTTCGCTTAGAAAGTGATCCCTTTTCCCATTCTTATACTCTGCATAATATCATGCACTGCTTTTATTTTCAATACCTCCTGCCCGGAAGCTGGATTTTCCGGAAATCTTATGAAAATCGTACAAATGGATTCTCATATCTGGCAATATTTCCCAGCTTCTCCTCAATCCTCAAAAGCTGATTATACTTCGCGATCCGTTCTGATCTGCACGGTGCTCCGGTTTTGATCTGTCCCGTGTTAAATGCCACCGCAAGGTCTGCAATAAACGGATCCTCTGTCTCTCCTGACCGGTGGGATACAATTGCCTGATAACCAGCCTTCTGCGCCATCTGGATCGCATCGATGGCTTCCGTCAGAGTCCCGATCTGATTCACCTTGATCAGAATTGCATTGGCGATCTCCTTTAAAATGCCGGCGTTCAGCCGTTTCACATTCGTCACAAACAGGTCATCCCCGACAAGCTGCATATCCAGTCCCAGTCTCGTCGTCAGAAGCTCCCAACCTCCCCAGTCTTCTTCATCAAGCGGATCTTCAATGGAAATAATTGGAAATTCTCCTGCAAGCTCCTCATAGTAATCAATCATCTCTTCCGTCGATCGCGCCACACGATGTCCGTGCATCTTCGCCTCTCCCGGAAATACATACTCTTTTCTCTCTTTATCATACAGCTCACTCGCCGCAGCATCCAGTGCGATCACAATCTGCTCTTTCGGTTTATAACCTGCCTTTTCAATCGCACGCATGATCATGTGTAGTGCTTCTTTCGCATCCGGCAGATTGGGTGCAAATCCACCTTCATCCCCGACTGCGGTCGGATAATCATACTTTTCCAGAATCGCCCGAAGCATCTTATAGATCTCGGCGCACATCTGAAGTCCTTCTTCAAAGCAGACTGCTCCGACCGGCATGATCATAAATTCCTGGAGATCAATGGAATTATCCGCATGCCGTCCCCCATTTAGGATATTCATCATCGGAACCGGCATCTGCTTTGCATTTACACCGCCAAGATACTGATACAACGGAATCTCCAGCGCATCTGCTGCTGCCCTTGCTGCTGCAAGAGACACTCCAAGCATTGCATTTGCTCCCAGATTGATCTTATTGTCTGTCCCGTCAAGCTCCAGAAGCATTCGGTCGAGCTTCGCCTGCTCCAGCACGTTCATTCCCAGAATTTCCCGGATGATTCGGTCGTTCACATGCTCCACGGCGCGTCTGACACCAAGTCCCTGATAGCGGTGTTTTCCGTCTCTTAACTCAATTGCTTCATATTTTCCTGTCGATGCCCCGGAAGGAACCATCGCCCTTCCTGTAAAATGACTCCCTGCAAGCACCTCTACTTCTACAGTCGGGTTTCCGCGCGAGTCCAGAATTTCCCGCGCAATAATATCTGTAACCGGTATATATTGGTCCATAATCCATCCTCCTTTTTGCCTTTTAGTATGTCCTTTCAGGCGCTGTATCATGCACGAAAATCCCCGTATTTTCGTATCATCGTATACATTGCGAAAATGCTCTAAAACGGTTGACTTCATACATTTTCGGCGTTACAATACCAACGGAAATCGGATGATATTTTTTCAGTATTTCATCCGTTTTCTAAAACTTTATGAATCGATCGGGGAATATAAAATGAGAGAAAAAATCAAAAATTTTACTGCAATGAGCGGAGCAACTCTGCTGATCGCAGTAGGGACTTATTTTTTTAAGTTTCCAAACAACTTCACATTTGGCGGAATCACCGGTCTTGCCGTACTGATTGCCAAAACCGGACTTATTTCTGCTGCCGACTTTTCATTCGTTGCCAACATGTCACTTCTGATTCTTGGCGCAATAATCCTCGGCAAAAAATTTGTTGCAAAGACAGCCTACTGCAGTGTCCTGCTTTCTTTTGCGCTTTCTTTATTTGAACGAATCTTTCCAATGAACCAGCCATTTACCAATCAGCCTATGCTTGAGGTAATGTTTGCGATTGCACTCCCGGCACTCGGTTCTGCAATCCTCTTCAATATCGGATCTTCCAGTGGCGGTACAGATATTATTGCCATGATCCTGAAAAAATTTACAAGTGTTGACATCGGACGTGCACTGGTTTGCTCAGACGTTGCGATCACCGTTGCAGGTTTCTTTATCTTCGACATAAAAACAGGACTTTATTCCTGTTTCGGACTGATCATCCGTTCCTTCCTTGTAGACAGCTTTATCGAAAGTCTGAACCTTTCCAAATATTTCAACGTTGTCTGCAGTAATCCGGAACCGATCTGTGATTACATCGTCCACTCACTTGGCCGAGGCGCCACAATCTGTGAAGCACACGGAGCCTTTACCGGTGAACATAAATACATTATTTTTACAGCGCTGAACCGTCAGCAGGCAATCAAACTCCGTAATTTTATCAAGACAAATGATCCTTCTTCCTTTATTCTGATTTCCAACACCAGCGAGATCATCGGAAAAGGATTCCATAGCATTTAAAAGATTGTTATTTTTAAAACAATTTCCGTACTCTGTATGCTATGCACCTTACCATAGATATGCTATAATAATATAAGCAACCAGAATAAAGAGGAGTAATCATATGGAGACACAACTTAACCTGATTCCGGCTTCTGAGCATCCCACTGCGCTGGAATCACAGTGGCTAAATGCGATTAGTCCGGCTGATTTTATCAATAATAATAAGAACTTTGATGTTCTGATGATGAAGTATCGCTGTGCGATCCGCGAGATCCAGACAAAGCTGGAAGTCCTTGATGATGAGTTTTCAGCAGTAAACAGACGCAATCCAATCTCATCTATCAAATCACGTGTAAAAAGTCCTGCCAGCATCTATGAAAAGCTGCGCAGACGTGATCTGCCATTTACAGAGGAGAGTATTGTCAAGAATTTGGACGATGTCGCCGGAATCCGGGTGATCTGCCCGTTTATCAGTGACATTTATACAATTGCCAACCTGATCACTTCACAGGATGACATTACCGTTCTTAAGATCAAAGACTACATAAAAGCACCAAAGCCAAACGGTTATCGAAGCTATCATATGATCGTTGAGATCCCGGTTTTCTTTACAGAGGGAAAAGTTCCAATGCGCGCCGAAATCCAGATCCGCACGATCGGAATGGATTTTTGGGCAAGTGTAGATCATCAACTTCGTTACAAAAAAACAATCGGTGCTGACAAAGATATCGAGGCCATCGAAGCCGAACTTTTGAAATGTGCACAAACCGTAAGCGAGACGGACTGCCACATGGAAGAAATCAAAGACATGATCGGCGACTTTGAAAAAATCTAACCGGATAAAATTAAATATTCAAAAAGAGGAAGGTGTTCCATTCATCCGGAATCCTTCCTCTTTTATTTGCACCTGCTTTATCCTCTCTTTGTAAAAAGGATATCGTGATTGATCTGCGTGTAAAATGCTTTCTGCATATCCTGTTCTTCTCTTCCCATCAGCCACATCAGCTTTGTGATCACTGCTTCCAGCGTCATATCATAGGCTTCGATCATATTGAAATCCTGCTTAACTTTTTTCCCGACTTCATAGACCGTCATATTACTTCCCTCGTTGGCAACCTGTGTTGTCATCACGACAAATTTGCCCTTGCCTGACCATTTTTCCATCTCCTGATAGAATTCCTGAACAAGCGTCTGCGGAATACCACCTACGCCAAAGCTTTCAATTACCAGACAGTCATAGTGTTCAAACAGATAGGACAGAATATCCGGCTTCATTCCCGGGATCAGCTTTAATACATATACACTGTCTTTCATATCATAATAAAACTTAACTGCATGGCGGCACGGGATCTCCGGAATATACCGGACCAGGATACCATCCTGAATAACTGCAAGATACGGAAAATTGATACTCGAAAATGCATTGTAACTCTTTGCATGCTCTTTTTTTGCACGTGTTCCGACAATTACCTTTCCGTCAAATACAAGGTTGACCCCCTGGGAATCATCATCCGCCGCATAAATAAAGCTGTCCAGCAGATTTGTCTTCGCATCTGTCACATCCATATTGATCGGCTTCTGCGCTCCTGTAACAACAATCGGCTTGGCTGAATTCTGTATCATATAAGAAAGTGCCGCCGCTGTATATGCAAGCGTATCCGTGCCGTGGCAGATTACAAACCCATCATAATATGCATAATTGTCTTCCACTGCTTTTACCATCATTTTCCAGTGTTCCGGTGTTACATTCGTGCTGTCAAGATTACACACCTGCTTTGTCTGAACCTCACATACATTTTTTACAGCCGGAATATAAGATAAAATATCCTCCGGTGTCAGTCCCGGTGCCAGTCCATCCTTTGTCTGACGGGATGCGATCGTCCCACCTGTACCTAACATCAAAATCTTCTTCATCTTTGATTGTCCTCTCTTCTACCTCATTATTATCCAAAATTTTTGTCAATCAGACTACAGTATTCTGCAAATGCTTCTGTCTCTGCAAATGCTTCCCGTAATGCTTCTCTGACGCCTTTATAATACCATCCGATCGTTGCTTTGTCTTTCATTCGGAATCTGTTCCACAATTCCTCTCCACATACAGGATAATCCCGATCAATATCCCGCATATTCGACAGCTTGTCCGCAAGTCCGATCATCTGAACCTCAATTGGTGCTGTCTTAAGCCTTTCTATGGTTGCACTTTTTCTTTCCATCCAGGTCTTGGATTTATCTTCGCTTTCCTGTGATACGATTCCCGCAACTCTTGCTGAAAACATCTCTTTTAACACATTTGCATCCACACCCTCACAGTCCTCGATCGTATCATGCAGGATTGCTGCACTGATGATCTCCTCATCCTGTGTCATCGTGGATACTATCTTTCCTACTTCCATCGGATGTACAATATACGGTCTGTCGGTCCCCTTCCGATACTGACCTTCATGTACTTTGGTGGCAAAATCAATGGCTTTCTGTACCATGTTTTTCCTCCTTGCATCTGTATGACATTTTTTCAATATTTATCATAACACCAGCGTCTTTAAATCACAAGAAAATCAGTGTATAATATTGTCTGATTATGTAGAAAAAAACAACTGTAAAGTAATTCTTATAAATAGCAAAAGGAGTTTTTATAAATGAACAGAAAACAGATTCTTGTCACCGGCGCTTCCCGTGGAATCGGAAAAGCCTGCGCTATCCACTTTGCAAAAGAGGGATGGCATGTATTTTTAAACTGCCGCAAATCCATCAGTGAATTGCAGGCTACTGCTGATTTTATCACAAAGGAAACCTCCGGTTCCTGCGAAATCCTCCCAGGAGATGTAGGTGTTCCATCCGAAGTCGGACGTATCTTTGACCAGATTGAAATGTCCGGCTCCGGTCTTGACGTACTCATCAACAATGCCGGAATCGCATGGATGGGACTTCTGACGGATATGAGCATTGAAGAATGGAACCGAATGATTTCCACTAATCTTTCTTCCGCATTTTACTGCTGCCGTGCAGCACTTCCTTACATGATCCATCAGAAAGCGGGACGTATCATCAATATTTCTTCGATGTGGGGAACTGTCGGTGCTTCCTGTGAAGTCGCTTATTCTGCCACCAAATCCGGTCTGAACGGTCTTACCCGCGCACTTGCAAAGGAACTTGCGCCAAGCAATATCCAGGTCAATGCGATCGCCTGTGGTGTCATCGATACCGTAATGAACGATCTTCTGGATGCGGAAGAAAAAGCTGCCATCGCAGAAGAAATCCCTGCCGGACGTTTCGGGACACCAGAAGAAGTCGCGCTTCTCGCATGGCAGCTTGCAAATGCCCCTGCCTATCTTACCGGGCAGATACTGGGTATGGACGGAGGATATATCTAACTCCTACTCCCAGATCTTGTCCCACTTCGCATAAAGTGTAATACTGGATGCCGGGTATCTTTCGGATTCCCGGTTTTCCAGAAGCTTTGTCTGCTCCGTATATTTCTCATTCAGCTCATCTTCAAGGGTCCCATACTGCTCCTGTTTTGCAAGCTCTGCCAATTCTTTTTCCTGCACAACTCCAGCATCAGTCCACGCATACCATCCTTCAAATTGATATCCGTCTTTCACTGCCGTTGGCATACATCCTTCACTTAACCGAAGGCTCTGCCCATACACAGTATAGTCTGCCGCAAATTTTCTTTTGTTCTTTCCTTTATTCTGCCCGGCTTCAAGCTCTTCACCATTTCCCCTTGTCGCAAACAGCCTTCTTCCGCCTGCTGTTGCCGTACCGTAATTCTCGATCTCACCACCTGCAGCGTCATAATAAATAACCGTATAAGGTGCCCAGACATATGCCGTACCAAACTTTTCTGTCTCTGGCCCTGTCCCATTTCTGTCAAACCGGAATCCGTAATGGTATTCTTTTCCTTCATAAAAATAAGTGAAAAATCCTGGTATTCCTGCCGGGATCCCAACCTCCTGATTTACCGACTTGTGAAAATCAAACCGGATCAGCTCTGCTCCATTCGGTGTCTCCCCATCATCTGCGTAAACCGATATTCCTGCACTGTTGCACGCCCAGACAATCACTCCACCAAACATCACCAGCAGCAAATACCGAACTATCATCGTCCAGATACTTCCAATCCGTTCCATACATGTCCCTCCTCATCCCAAAAGCTAAATTACCCATGTATATTTATATGCAGGCAGAATTTTATATATTCCCTCAAACAGAATCATCCACTATCCCTGAACGAAAAATTTCAAAAAAATAAACTGATCAGATTCCATCGCACAAAAGTGAATCTGATCAGTTTATTTTTTTACAATTTGATGTCGCAGCTTATCGATCTCACCCCTACTTAAAATCCAGTTCCACCGGACAGTGGTCAGACCCAAATACATTTGTCAGAATCTTCGCATCTTCCAACCTGCTTTCCAGTGCTTTTGATGTACAGAAGTAATCGATACGCCAACCTGCATTCTTTTCTCTTGCCTTAAACCGGTAGGACCACCAGGAGTAAATTCCTTCTTTATCCGGATAGAAATAGCGGTAAGTATCAATGAATCCCGCATCCAGAAGTGCTGAGAATTTTGCTCGCTCTTCATCTGTAAATCCGGCATTCTTCCGGTTGGTCTTTGGATTCTTCAGATCAATTTCTTTGTGTGCCACATTCAAATCTCCACAGAAGATCACCGGTTTTGTCTCTTCCAGCTTCTTAAGATAAGCAAGAAACGCATCTTCCCAGGTCATACGGTAGTCAAGTCTTGCCAGTTCGCTCTGGGAGTTCGGTGTATACACGGTAATAAAATAAAAATCCTCAAATTCCAGTGTGATCACGCGCCCTTCCTGATCATGTTCTTCTATCCCAAGTCCATAAGTAACCGATAACGGCTCTTTCTTTGTAAAAATTGCAGTCCCTGAGTATCCTTTTTTCACAGCCGAGTTCCAGTACTGGTGATATTCCGGCAGATCAAGTACAAGCTGCCCTTCCTGCATCTTTGTCTCCTGCAGACAGAAAATATCCGCATCTGCCTCTTTAAAAAAATCCATAAATCCTTTCTGCACACATGCACGGATTCCATTTACATTCCATGAAATAAACTTCATCTCTTCTCTTTCCTCCATTTCTTTGGTTTTTATTTTTCGCTGATCTTCTGTACCGCTTTTTTAAGCTCCGCTTCTGTATAAAAAACACGACCTAAAAACAGTCCCTTCGCCGGTGCCGGAAAACCAGATTTCTTCCGGTCTTTCGCTTTCAGAATCTCCGGTATCTCTTCCGCTTTTATTTTCCCGATTCCCACATCCAGAAGCGTTCCGGTAAGTATCCGGACCATATGATATAAAAATCCATCTCCGATCCACGATAACGTAAGTGTATCCTTTTCATACACGATCCCAACCGCATAAATCGTCCGTACCGTATCTTTGTCCTCTTTCAAATCCGTAAAGGCGGAAAAATCGTGGGTTCCCATCAGATACTCTGCTGCTTTTTCCATCGCAGCGATATCGACCGGATGTGGAAAATGAAACCGGTATTTCCGATGAAATACTTCCATCTTGTCACGCAGATCGATCTGATACTCATAGCATTTCCCGACCGCACTCTTTCTTGCATGAAAATCCCGTTTTTCTCTGCTGATATCCAACACTCTGATATCTTCCGGGAGAAGTGCATTTAACTGCTTCTTAAAACTGTCCATATCAATTTCTTGTTCCAGATACAGACTGCACTCCTGCCCTAACGCATGTACACCACTATCCGTTCTTCCTGAACCACTGACCACCATCTTTTTCCCTACAATTTCTGAAATCCGCCGTTCCAGAATTCCCTGTACAGTAAGTTCCGTATTCTCCTGTCTCTGCCATCCACGATACGCCGTTCCATCATAGGCAACTGTTATCCGGTAAGTATTCATCCTTTTATAAAAGGGGCGAAAACTTTATAAGTCCTCGTCCCTGTCACCTTTCTGTTATCTGTTTTTCCGGTAAATGATCAGAAGTCCTTTCAGGAGCAGATCGTCATCCAGTATGACCTCTCTCTTGCAGTACGGAACAATCTTCTTGGAAAGTCCACCTGTTGCGATTGCAGTCATCGGCTGTCCAATCGCTTCCTCAATCCGGTCAATAATTCCATCGATTGCCGCTGCACTGGAATAGAGAACACCACTCTTCATACATTCAATCGTATTCTTTCCGACAATCCGCTTCGGTGCTTCCAGACCGATTCCCTGAAGCTGGGATGCATTTTCCGTCAGGGCGTTCAGTGAAATATTCACTCCCGGATAGATCATGCCTCCGATATAATTTTTCTTTTCATCGATCACACTGACTGTTGTCGCCGTTCCCAAATCGAAAATCATCATCGGTGCTTTGTATTCTGCAATTCCGGCAACTGCATTTGCCACCAGATCACTTCCGAGCTGTGCCGGATTATCCATCAGGATATTGAGTCCGTTCTTCACGCCAGGTCCGATGACCAGTGTCTCTTTTTTCAGAATCTTTTCTGCCGCCTCTTTTACGACATATGTAATCTGCGGAACTACCGAGCTGATGATCGCTCCTTCCAGCTTCTCCGGTTTGATTCCGTGAATATCCAGAACCATCTTGATATCAATCGCATATTCCAGTTCCATCTTTGTCTTGATCGTGGAAAGTCTTTCGATAAAATAGGTTTTGTTGTCATCCACACATCCAAGTACAATATTTGTATTTCCTATATCAATCGCAAGTATCATTTTTTACACTCCTAATCTTTCCTGTACCCCTTTTTTCATCAGTGTTTTCCCAAGTACCAGCGTGATCACCGCCGCTACGATCGCCTCCGGAATCCCATTGATTCCGATAATGCTCAGAATAAATCCATATACCGCCTTTACGGTAATACCATTGGCTGCCGCATAATCATTTCTGAAAAATACAAAAATAAGATTCATGACAAGAAGCGTATTGGTCAGTGCTCCGGAAAGTCCTGCCGCAATCAGTCCAACAGAGGATACTCCATTGTTCTTTGAAAGCTTCTTAACCAGACGGTAAATATAAAACGGTACTACACCGATCAAAATACGTGGCACAAAACAGATGATCAGACTTCCGATCCCTCCACTGTATTCACCCAAACTGTAAAATGGGGTAAATACGAATGATGTCAATGTCGGATTTATCGTATTATTGATAAAACTTGTAAGACCAAACACGCCTCCAAGCGCTGCGCCCTTCTTCGGTCCAAGCATCAGAGATCCCATGATCACCGGGATATGGATGATCGTCGCCCTTGTAAATCCCAATGGGATATATCCGATAAACGGGGTGAATGCCAGCACTACAATAAGTGCTGCAAAGATTGCCATCTGTACGAGTCCTTTTGTTTTGGACATGGATGTAGTACGTTCATTGCCTTGATTCATTTTTCTTTTCCTCCTGTTACTATTCTCTTTACGAGATACAATACATTTTGGCTTTTTTATTTATTCATACACTCCAGAATCTTGTCCAGAATACAAGCTGCTGTCTCTTCCTTGCTGATCATTGGAAGTGCAGTCTCATCTTCCTTCGTGATCAGCGTCATCTGATTTGTATCGCCCTGAAATCCTGCTCCGGCAACTTTAAGATTATTTGCCGCGATCATATCCAGCTTCTTCTTTTCAAGCTTCTTTCTGGAATTTTCAACCATATTCTCGGTTTCCATCGAAAATCCACACAGGAACTGTCCGTCTTTTCTGTGCTCTCCGAGATATTTCAGAATATCGTCTGTCTTTTCCAGTTCCAGACTCATCTCACTGTCCGATTTTTTCACCTTTTCATCCGCAATATGCTTTGGCCGGTAATCTGCAACCGCTGCTGCTTTACACACAATGTCTGCATCTGCTGCCTCTTCCTTTACCGCCTCGAACATTTCCTTTGCAGTCGTGACCGGAACAATCTTCACAAACATCGGCTTTTTGATCTCTGTCGGTCCGGTGACAAGCGTAACATCCGCTCCTCTTGCCACAGCAACGCGTGCAAGAGCATATCCCATCTTACCGGATGAGTGATTCGTAATGTAGCGCACCGGGTCGATTGCTTCTCTTGTCGGTCCTGCTGTGACAAGAATTTTCTTTCCGGTCAGATCTTTCTCATAAGCAGTATCCCGGTAAATATATTCATACAAAGTCTCCGCTTCCGGCATCTTCCCGGCTCCATTATCTCCGCATGCCAGATGTCCACTTGCCGGCTGGATCACTTCATATCCATAATGCTCCAGAAGTTTTAAATTATCCTGTACGACCGGATTCTCATACATTCTTGTATTCATCGCCGGTGCAAGGATCTTCTTACATTCGGCACATGCCATCACAGTCGTAGTCAGCATATCATCTGCAATCCCGTGTGCCAGCTTGCCGATCACATTTGCCGTGGCAGGTGCGATCATCACAATATCTGCCCATTTTGCCAGTGTCACATGCTCCACACTGTACTCAAAATTGCGGTCAAATGTATCGATCAGGCACTTATGCTGTGTCAGCGTCTCAAATACCAGCGGATTGATAAAATTCGTTGCATTCTGTGTCATCACAACTTTCACATCGTATCCTGTCTTTACCAGCATACTTGCCAGTGTTGCAATCTTGTACGCCGCGATACCGCCGGTCACGCAGAGCAATACTGTCTTTTTCCGTTCCATTTGTCTTTCCCCTTTTATTCTAATATTTTCTTCAGTTCATCCATGAAGGTATTCACGTCTTTAAATTCCCTGTATACCGATGCAAAACGTACATAAGCAACCGGATCCAGCTTTTTCAGGCTTTCCATAACAATCTCACCGATCTGGCTGCTCGGAATTTCTTTCTCTTCCCGGCTGAAAATCGCTGTCTCGATCGAGTCGATCGTTGCCTGAATATCTGCTGCCGCTACCGGACGTTTATAGCACGCCCGGAGTACTCCGCCTTCCAGCTTAGTACGGTCATACTGCTCGCGGTTGTTGTCCTTCTTGATCACGATCAGCGGTATGGTCTCCACCTTCTCATAGGTTGTAAAACGCTTGTTGCACGCATCACAGGATCTTCTCCTTCTGATCGTCGTTCCGTCATCTGCCGGTCTTGAGTCGATGACTCTTGTATCAATGTTACCACAATACGGGCACTTCATCTTTTTTCCTCCTGTCTGGTTCTTGATTGATTCTACTGCAGAATCACGCACATTTTTAATGTCTATAGTATAAATCCTGTATACAGGGTTGTCAACAAATTCACACTTTATCAAAAAGCTATATAAGCCGGCTTTCCACCAGCTTCCATGCCTGTACGATCAGTGCTGCATGGTCACAGGCGATCCGGTCCGATTCTTTTACCTTATAATAAGTCTCTCTTACCAGTCCACTTCTTTCCTTTTTTTCAACGATCGCCGAAATTGTAAGCTCTGCTTCTTTATTTTCCAATGCCAGTCGATAAATGGTTCTCTTCCAATCTCCATCCTCCTTCACCGATTCTGTCTGACAATGAAGCTGCATCCACTTTGCATCCGCCGCATCGTCACCAGCCTGCACCTTTATCTGCCCTTCATCCACAACCGAAAGATATGCCGATGTAATAATCCGTGCCCTCGGATCACGGGTCACATTCCCATAGACTGCAAACTGCTCCATCGGAAGATCCGCCACGCCGGTCTCTTCGGTCAGTTCTCTTCTTGCCGTATCTTCCAGATTCTCATGAAGTTCAATAAACCCACCCGGCAGCGCCCACCAGCCAATGCTCGGATGATTCCGCCTTTTCACCATCAGAACTTTCCATTCTCCGTCCACTACCTTTCTTTTGCAGGAGAATATAACTGCATCCGTTGTCACACAAGGATTCTTATATTTATAAGGATCATACTCTTCCAGAAATTCTTCCAGCGTCTGTCCCTTTTCATTTTCGTTTCCGTTTCCCCGGAACGGCTCGATTTCTTTAAAAAATGCTGTCATTTTTCTTCTCTCCTTTGTCTTTTTACTTGTTCTCATTTATTTCACTGAGCAGTCTGTACTCTTCTTCCTCTTTTACTACTCTTATTTACACGGCTTCAGACATTTGTCCTCTTTAATTTCCACAAGAATAATATCCTCTCCAATCCTGCGAATACACTCAAACGGAATAATATACTCCGCATCATACCCAAGAAATCCACAGATTCTTCCCGGTCCCGGTACGATCAATGCTTCCACACACCCTGAACAGATATTGATCTGCAGATCTGCAACAAACCCGAGCCGCTTGCAGTCACATATGTTGATGACCTCACGTTCTTTTAATCCGCAAAATCGAATCCGTTCCTCTTTCATACTGCACCATCCATCGGACTTCTTATTATATTATATGAACATCTCCCCTTGTTGTCAGCATGTTTTCTAAAAATCCCCGTCCTTGTGCCATTTAGCTTCTGCCCACCAGTAATTCCTTTTTATACTGTGCATTTTTGCCAACTAATGATTGCAATTTCCATAAAAAAATACTATAATTTTTATATATTTTTTATCGCTGTTGTCTGCGTTATATGTTTTTCATACGCAGACAATTCAAATTCTGAGAAACAGAGGGATGTAATATGAAGAAAAAAGTTGTTGTTGCATTAGGACACCGCGCACTCGGAACCACACTTCCAGAGCAGAAGGTTGCCGTTAAAAAAACTGCAGTTTCCATTGCAGATCTTGTTGAAGAAGGATACCAGGTAGTAATCACACACAGTAATGGACCTCAGGTTGGTATGATCCATACTGCTATGAACGAATTCAGCACCAATCATCCGGATTATACCGCTTCTCCGATGTCAGTCTGCTCTGCTATGTCGCAGGGTTACATCGGATACGACCTGCAGAATGCGATTCGCGAAGAACTGATCGGACGCGGCATCTATCGCAGCGTATGCACCGTTATCACACAGGTAACTGTTGATCCATATGACGAAGCATTCTATACACCAACCAAGATTGTCGGACGTATCATGAACGCAGAAGACGCTGCCGCTGAACGTAAAAAGGGCAATTATGTAGTAGAAGTTCCTGGTCAGGGCTTCCGCCGTGTCGTTGCTTCTCCAAACCCGGTTGATATCGTAGAAGTTGATGCCATCCGCACCCTTACCGATGCAGGACATATCGTAATCGCCTGCGGTGGTGGCGGAATCCCGGTGCTCCAGCAGAACAATCACCTCAAAGGTGCCAGCGGAGTCATCGAAAAAGACCTTACTGCCGGCAAGCTTGCTGAACAGATTGATGCTGATGAACTCATCATCCTGACCAGTGTGGAAAAGGTATGCTTAAACCACGGAAAAGAAGATGAAGAAGAACTCGATAATATCTCCGTAGAACAGGCTAAACAGTACATGGATGAAGGACACTTCGGAATCTACAACATGCTTCCAAAATTCCAGGCATCCGTAGGATTCATAGAAAAGAAAGAGGGAAGAAGTGCTCTGATTACTTCTTTTGATACTCTGAAAGATGCTCTGAAGGGTAAAACCGGAACTGTTATTGAATAAATGTACAAAAGGGACGACATAAAGGGCTCCGTTTTCTGTGGGTAGAAATGGTGAAGAGTCCGTAGAGAAAAAATGCACCAGTAATTTGGATACCGGGCTGATTCGCGGAATAATCCTGATGATTATTCCACTCAGCAGCCCTCTGGATTTCGTGCTTGTAGCACGAAACCAGATCCGAATTACTGGTGCATTTTTTCTAACGAACTCTAGCACCGTTTCTAATCACAGAAAACGGAGCTCTTTATGTCTGTGCGCTGGCAAACTTTTAATTTTAAGAAGCTCCTCACCAAGTATCCTATTATTCCTACCGCCTGTCATCTCCTCCACTCGCCCCACCCCATACCGGGGGCAGCCTCCAGGCGTCCCCCCCCGTGGAATACAGCAAGGCAGGGACAAGTAGATTCTGTTTTTTTATGTTAGAAAGCGGCGATTAGGGTCCGTTGTAAAAAGGCAGCCGGTAATTTGGATCTGGTTTCGTGTTTCATACACGAAATCCAGAGGACTGCTGAGCCGAATAATCATCAAGATTATTCAGCGAATCAGTCCGGTATCCAAAATTACCGGCTGCCTTTTTACCTACGGACTCTTCGCCGCTTTCTCCTCATAAAAAAACAGAATCTACTTGTTCCGGCCTGTATGTCATCCACCAAACGCTTACCCCTGAACCTGTAACAGCTTCGCTTTCAGTTCAGCTTCGATGCGCTGCATTTCCACCTCTGCCTGCTGACGTTTCTGGCGGCCTTCCTGTTGGATCTGCATGACTTCATCGAAGGTTGCGATCAGCGATTCATTGGTTGCTTTTAAGGTTTCAATATCTACGATTCCACGCTCGGATTCTTTGGCAGTCTCTACAGTAGCAATCTTCAGCTTTTCTGCGTTCTTGCGCAGAAGTTCATTGGTCATATCGTTGACCTCTCTCTGGGCTGCGGCTGCCTGTGCGGAATGTTCTACACCAAGGGCGAGTACCATCTGGCTTTTCCAGAGTGGGATCGTATTGACGAGTGTAGACTGGATTTTTTCTGCCATCATTGTGTCGTTTCCCTGTACCAGACGGATCTGTGGTGCGGTCTGCATGGCGATTGTCTTGGTCAGTTCCAGATCATGCAGCTTTTTCTCAAAACGTTCACATCTGGAATCCAGATCTTTTGCTGCCTGTGCATCCTCGGCAAGTCCACTTGCCATCGCTTTATTCTTCAGTTCCTGTAGTTCGCCGTTTCTTGTCTCGGCAAGCTTCTGCTTTCCGGCAAGCACATACATGGCCAATTCTTTATAATATGTCAGGTTCACTTCATACATCTTGTCCAGAAGCGCAATGTCTTTCATAAGCTGCACTTCGTGAGATTCCAGTGCTTTGACAATATTGTTTACATTGGTTTCTGCTTTTGCATATTTGGCTTTCATTGCCTGGATCTTGTTTCCGCCTTTTTTGAAGATTCCGAGGAATCCTTTTTCCTCTTCCTCATCAAATCCTTTCAGTTCTGTCACCACATCACTTAACAGTGTGCCAACCTCTCCAAGATCTTTTGTTTTTACATTTTCCAGTGCTTTTTCTGAAAAATCTGCGATCTTCTTCTGGGTTCCGGCTCCGTACTGAAGAATCATGTTAGAATTGGCGAGATCAATTTTTTCTGCAAATGCACTGACCATATTCTTTTCTTCCGGTGTCAGGACGATCTCCGGTGTTTCCGGTTCTGCCTCCTGATAAATCTGCGGAGTCTCTTTTTTTTCTTCCTGGAACGGATCCAGCGTCAGCTCCGGTGTTACATTAAATTCTTCAAAATCGTTCATACTCTTCTTCCTCCTGCGACTTTATTTTTTCATTCCGTCCTCTTTCAGACCTTCCTGTGCAAGCATGGTATTCAATACGGAAATATCCGATGAGACATCCCACATGGTATCCTGAAACAGGTCATCCAAAAGCTTCTCAAACGCCGTATTTAAAGTATCGAGCGTTGCCTCAATCTCACGTTTTGCAGTCTGGATATTTTCTCCATCAACCGGCTGTCTGTCAAGCTGTTCATATGCTTCCAGAAGCTTGATCGTCGTCGGAAGATAATATTCCATCAGCTTACGGATATCCGAAACTGACTGTGGATTTTCTTCCACCCGGTCGAAGATCCGGTCTACCAGC